>Ga0209755_10000038_pt1 | contig 226130 bp, 204 predicted proteins | sample TergutCo191P1_FD_187301 | JGI IMG/M metagenome (GOLD analysis project Ga0209755, IMG submission 187301) | Cornitermes sp. P1 segment gut microbial communities from Petit-Saut dam, French Guiana - Co191P1 (SPAdes) (version 2) | ecosystem: Host-associated > Arthropoda: Insects > Digestive... | reverse complement strand
CAATGCGCCGAAAAATGTAAAATCGTTAACGGCAAGGCGGGTATTGAAAGACGGCCTTCCGTCTTCGGACCAGACATAATTTCCCGACGCCAGCATCCACGAAAATATATCCCGCGAAAGAGCGCGCCTGTCATCGCGGCTTAAACTTACGGCAAGAGCTGATGCGCCTGAATTGCTGCCCGCGACGGCTCTTGCGCCCGCAAGAAATTCATCCCTTGTTTTGGGCGGCGAGATGACGCCGGCGGCGGTTAAAACATCAATATTGTAAAAAAATAAATCCATGTAGGAGACAAGGGGGATTGCAGTCTGCCGCGCGCCGGAATCGAAATTTGTATACGAATTCAATTCCGCGAGCAAACCGGCGCCGCTTAAAAACGAAATTTCGCCTTCGTCAAAAAAATATATGTCCGGTTCTGTCTGTAAAGCCGCATTTGAACTACGCGCGTCATGCACAGTATAAATCCTTATACCGTGTTTTTTTTCTTCATATTCCTTTATTAAATTTTCCATTAATTCTTTTCCGAATAATTCTTCGCTTTGCGCTGAAACTAGCAGAAGAATCTCGCCTGGTTCGGATTCTTTAATAAAATAATTATAAAAAAACCAGATAACCAAAGGCGTGACTGCCATAATCAGGATGGCAACAACAAGGAAAATATCATTTCTGTTTGTTGAATGTATCGACTTTTTTAAGTTTTTATTGTAATTCTTAATAATGTTAGCTTCATCACGAAGGCTCATCTACGCTATCTCCAATAAAATCAGGAAAATTGTTCCAGGCAGAAATGCCGGCGAACGAAAATTGACTATAGATTTTTCAAAAACTAAAAAATCTCCTTTTGATATTAAATCAGAATCTTCGTATAATGCCTATCTGTCGGGCGGTGCGCTGGAACTTGGCTTAAAAAAATCGAACTGCATAGCATGGACTGACATTCCTGAAAAAGAATATCAGGATCACATTATAGAAGCGAAATATAAAATTGACTGCACGGGCGGTTACGGCGCGGCGGGAATTATTTTCAGAATCATGGATGATGACACTTACTATATGGCTCTTGTTTCAAGCAAAGGTTATTTCCGCATTGACGCCGTAAAAATCAACTCGCCAAGAACGCTTATCGCGTGGACAGAAATTTCAGATTTTGACGGAACCAGCGTAAACATGAGCATAATTACATACGGCACTTATTTGATCTTCATCGTAAACGGAAAGTGGCTCGGCGAAGTAAACGATGATTCAATCGCGTTCGGGCGCGCCGGGTTTGCGGCAGCTTCGTATGAAGAAAACATGGAACGCGGTGAATATACTTTTAAGGCAAGGCTTGAAAAAATTTCAATTGACGCGCGGATCGGCGCGGTAGAAGATTTTTACAAAAAGTGGTCGGACGAAACAAACATCAACGCCGAAGAACGCCTTAAATTAGCTGAAACTTTCGCCGTAATGGATGAGCCTTTAAAATCGCTTGATCAGATCAAAAAAGCATGGAAGCGCAGAGACGACGCAATCAGCAAGGTTACAATTTCCTACACGGAAGTCAGAACAAGAAAAGAGCTGCTTCTTGCGTCCAGGATGTTGTTCAGACTTGGGCGTTATACTGAAGCGGAAGAATACATTGACCTTCTTCTGGATCAGAAACATGATTCAGCGGAAGGAAAAACGGCTTTTACGGAAAAAATAAAAATAATGAACGAACTTAATAAATTTTCAGAAATAAAAAAATTCGCAAAAAAGAATTTGTCAAAAATATTAAAAGACATTGATTACTACTCTATACTTGGGCGCTGTTTCCGGGAATTAAAAGATTATAAAAAATCCGCGGAAGCATGGGATAAAGCTTTTGAACTAAACTGCGCCGCAGGCGCAGCTGACGCAGCAGGCGCAGCTGACGCAGCGGGCGTTTATGCTGTTAATGCAGCTAACGCTCATGAACTTGACGGAAACATGGAAGAAGCGCTGGCGCGTTATATCCGCGCGGGAAAAATATTTATTAATCAGGACAATAAAGCTGAACTTGCCGCTTTATCGCCGAAGCTTACAAATCTTGGCGAAAAAAACTGGGAAGCCCGCGCGCTTTCCGGCAAACTGTCTTTCGGCAATGAAGACTATGAAAAAAGCGAAAAAGAATTTCGCGCGTCGGAAAAACTCAGGCGGGCTTTAAAACCGCAACCGAAAGAAGATCCTGCTGTCTGCTATTTGTGGGGTCTCATTCATTTCCTGAACGGGAAAAAAAGCGACGCGGTAAAAAAACTGGAGAAAGCCGTTAAACTTGCGCCTGATTACGAACTTTTTAAAACCAAACTGGAAGAAATAAAACTGGCTGACGCCCGATAACGCGCGGAATAGAATAAAAATGAAAATAATAAAATGGGATCAATTTTTAAAAAAAGGCTTAACCCGTATAATTAAAGAAAAAAAAACATCAATGACTGTAGGCGTTTTTGACGGCGTTCATCTTGGCCATCAGGCGCTTTTAAAGCATATTGTTTCGCATAACGTTCAATATACGCCTGTAGTTGTTACTTTCAGGCAGAATCACAAAACAGAATTAAATAAAAACATATTAAATTTTCCGCGTAAATTAAAAAAATTAAAACATAACGGAATAAAAATTGTTATAGTTATCGATTTTACTGAAGATTTTAAAAAAGCGCCGGGAATTGAATTTTTAAAAATTTTATTAAAACAGGGCAACATAGGATTTTTCGCGGCGGGAAGCAGCTTCCGCTGCGGTTACAAGCTGGATACAGGCGCTGAAGAAATAAAGAAGTTTTTCGCGCAGCAAAATATTCCCGCGGAAATTATACAGGAAGTAACGGAAGGCTCTTTTCCGATTAGTTCAAGCCGAATCAGGGCTGCGATTGCAAAAGGAGATCATCAGCTTGCTGAAAAAATGCTCGAACAGCATCAGGATAAAAAAACATTGTGAAATACTTTATAAGATTGTATACTTCATGTATCACAGGAGAAAAATATGATTGATGATTTACTCAGCAAACATAAAAGCGCGTTCAGCGATTATACGGAACTGCGCGCGCAGGTGAACACTACAAGAAGCGTTTCTTTTCTTGCCGGAAACATGGTTGGAAATTCGCAGAGCAGCGAAGGCGGCGTGTCCGCGCGCGTGTACAGGGGCGGCACTTACGGTTTCGCGTCAGGAGCGGAGTACTCGGACGAAAGCGTTAAAAACGTTCTCGGCGCAGCTTCAGATAACGCGGCGTTCATGGACAAACACGTTAAAAAAAATCTGCCGCCGCTGCCCAATGTAAAAGGCGGCAGGTTTGAGTTAAAAGAAAAACCTGTAAACGATACGCCTCAAAGTAAATTGATCGATTACGCGAAAGCAATAGACAGTATAATAACGGAGAAATATAAAAATCTTTCAAGCCGGACTATCGCGGTTAATTGCCTTGATATAGAAAAACTTCTTGTTGTAAGCGACGGCGCGGACAGTCATTTTTACCAGCCGCGCAGTTTTTTATATGTATTTATGACCGCTGTGACGGATGAAGGCATTCCGGTTGAACTTTTTAAACCGATAGGCGGGTTCGGTCATTTTAACGCTCTCTTTACGGATCCCGCGCTGCTTGTTCCCGAACTTGATAAACTCCACGAAGCTCTCATGCACAAACGCGAAGGCGTGTACTCGAAAGCGGGAATGTGCAAGTGCGTAATGCATCCCGATCTTGCGGGCATTCTCGCTCATGAAGCGGTCGGCCACACAGTGGAAGCAGACCTTGTCCTTGGCGGATCTGTCGCGGGACACAATCTTGGCAAGCAGGTAGCAAGCGAACTTATAACAATGGTGGACTTCGCGCACACCGCTCTTGGAAAGCCCTGCCCGCTTCCGGTTTATGCCGATGACGAAGGCACAATCGCCGAGGACGCTGTTCTGATCGAAAAAGGAATTTTAAAAAGTTTCATGCATTCAAAAGAAAGCGCGCAGCACTTCGGCGTAAAGCCGCAGGGTAACGCGCGCGCCTTTAATTTTTCTGACGAGCCTTTGATCAGAATGCGAAACACCGCGATACTTCCCGGAAAAAGCAAACTGGAAGACATGATCGCAAGCATCGAAGACGGCTACTATCTTGTAAAAACAGGAAACGGCCAGGCCGATACAACGGGCGAATTTATGTTCTCGGTCGATCTTGGCTACGAAATTAAAAACGGAAAACTCGGCAGGGCAATCCGCGAAACGACAATTTCCGGCGTCGCCTTTGAAATGTTAAAAACCGTGGATATGGTTTCCGATGACATGACATGGGACTGCGCCGGTTTCTGCGGAAAAAAACAGCCGATGACAGTCAGCATGGGCGGACCTGCAATACGCTGCGATGTAAACATAGGGGGACGGTAATGACACGTAACGAAACCGCGCAATATGTTCTTGATGAACTGAAAAAAGCCGGCGCAGACAAAGCCGCCTGCCAGGTAAAAAGCGGACGCAAAGATGAATTTAATGTCGAAGCGAATAAATTTACACTGATGCGCACGCTTTTTAATGATGATTTAATGATTAAGGTAATCAAGGAAAACAAAAAAGGAATAACAAGAATAAACAAGCTTGATAAACCGTCAATTGATCAGGCTGTAAAGGATTGTATCGCGCTTGCGTCATCGGCAATGCCGGAAGAAGCCGAAGATATCGCAGAAAAGATCGAAAATAAAAATTTTGATCAGACCATCGGCGGCAGCGACATGGACAAGCTTTTTTCCGGATCAAAGGAATTCCTTGAACAGATAAAAGACGAATATCCAAAAATTATAATGGAAGGCATGACATCGGAATTTAATTCCGGTCAGACTGTCTATGTGAATTCAAACGGCGTTGAGTTTAACACAAGCGCGGAATTTTATTATCTGCAGACAATGTTTTCTGCAAAGGATGGGGATAAATCTTCATCCTTTAACGGGTTTGGCGTAACGCTTGCTTCTCTTGAAAAGCCGTTCATGGATTTAAATATGCACCGGACGCTGTTATCAGAATCAGTGCAGTCGCTTGATCCGCGCATGGTGGAAGAAAAATTTACAGGCAAGATCATTGTAACGCCTGCGTGCGATGACATGATCTGGCAGACGCTTCAAAGCTGTTTTCTTTCAGAACGTTCGCTGATAGAAGGCACAAGCCGCTGGAAAGACGCGCTCGGCGCAAAAGTGGCGGACTCCGCGTTAACGCTTCGTGCGGTTCCGCTTAACCCTGGAATTGTCGCGGGAGAACGGTTTACATCTGACGGCTACGAAAGCAAAGATATCGATATAATCCGCGACGGCGTTTTAAAATCTTTTACGCTGTCCCTTTACGGTTCGCGGAAGACAGGCAAACCGCGCGCGCTTAATTCCGCGTTTGGAAACATCGAAGTGCTGCCGGGAAATACACCGCTGGAAGACATGATCAAAAATGTTGACCGCGGAATTTTACTAAACCGGTTTTCAGGCGCTTCGCCCGGGCCAAGCGGCGATGTATCAGGCGTGGCGAAAAACAGCTTCCTGATTAAAAACGGCAAAATTTCAAGCGCGTTAAAAGAAACAATGATTTCGTTTAACATTGTTGATATTCTGGCAAAAATTGAAATTTCAAAAGAGCGCAGCTTCAGCGGTTACAATATACTGCCCTGGTGCTGCTTCGACGGAGTTACAATTTCAGGCGCTCAATAATTGAAGTTATCGAACAGCTTTATTAAATAAACCAACAAGGAGACAGTACATGGACAAAGAAACTGAACAAAAATTAAAAAACACGGCAAAAGAAATCCGAAAAATGACAATCGAAGAAATCGGCGCCTTGGGAACAGGACATATCGGCGGAGCGATGTCAATTGTTGATCTTTTGGCTCTGCTTTATTTTCACCGCATGAAAATCGATCCGCAGAAACCGCGCTGGGAAGATCGCGATCAGCTTGTGGTCAGCAAAGGACATTCAGGCCCCGCGGTTTACGCAGCGCTTGCCCTGCGCGGATACTTTCCGAAAGACTGGCTTGCGACGCTTAACAAAGGCGGAACAAGCCTTCCAAGCCACTGCGACCGCAACAAGACCCCCGGCATCGACATGACAACAGGTTCGCTTGGACAGGGTTTTTCCGCTGCGATCGGCATCGCTCTTGGTTTAAAAATGGATAAAAAACCGCAGAAAGTGTACACAATTATCGGCGACGGCGAATCAAACGAAGGGCAGATTTGGGAAGGCGCGCTTTTCGCGGCTTATCAAAAACTTCCAAATCTGATTGCCTTTACGGATCATAACAAGCAGCAGCTTGACGGTTTTACAAAGGACATTCTTGACATGGGCAGCATCGCCGCGAAGTGGGAAAGTTTCGGCTGGTTCACTCAGGAAGTTGACGGCCACGACATCGCAGCCCTTGACGCCGCAATTGAAAAAGCGTCAGCTGAAAAGGATAAACCTTCGATGATCGTTATGCACACAATCAAGGGAAAGGGCTGCAGTTTCGCGGAAGGCGTAGAAAAAAATCACAGCATGGCGTTCGACATGGAAAAAGCCAAAGAAGCCATCGCGGCGCTCGGATAAAAGGAAAGGAGATAAATTTATGGCTGAACAAAAAGAAATGAGAATGGCGGCGGGTGATGCACGCGTAGCGTGTGGATGAATAAAATTAATGCGCCGTGGCGCACAATAAATTAAATGAGATGAATTAAGTGCGAAGGCGCGTATACGAAGTATACGAAGCCTGAGCAGCGCGCCCGGAGGAGTAAAGTAAAAGAAAGGAGATAAATTTATGGCTGAACAAAAAGAAATGAGAATGGCCTACGTCGACACCATAGTCGCGTTAGCTGAAAAAAATAAAAATATCGTGGTGCTGGAAGCCGACCTTATGAGCTGCACCAACACAGGCGTTTTTAAGAAAACATATCCCGACCGCTTTTTTAACTGCGGCATCGCCGAAGCGAACATGGTCGGCATCGCGGCGGGGCTTTCCACGCTGGGAAAAATTCCTTTTGCGTCCGGCTTCGGCTGCTTTTCATCGCGGCGCGTATATGATCAATTTTTTCTTTCAGCGAATTACGCGAAATTAAACGTAAAATTGATAGGAACAGACCCGGGCGTGACAGCCGCGTTCAACGGCGGAACCCACATGCCGTTTGAAGAACTCGCTTTAATGCGCGTAATTCCAAAGCTGACAATGGTCGAGCCGTCAGACCCTGTATCATGCGCCGCTTTTGTCCGTTTAATGGCGGAAGAATACGGCTGCCATTACCTGCGCATCCCAAGGAAACCAGTTCCGTATCTTTACAGCGAAAACGAAACTTTCAAATTCGGCAAGGCAAAAATTTTAAAAGAAGGAAAAGACGTCTGCTTTGTCGCGCTCGGCAGCCTTATGGTAAACCAGTCGCTGAAAGCCTGCGACGAACTTGCAAAAGAAGGAATCAGCGCGGGCGTTCTTGATGTGCTCACATTAAAACCAATTGATAAAGACGCGGTATTAAACCAGGCGGGCAAAGTCCGCGCAATCATCAGCGCGGAAAACGCGCAGAAAATGAGCGGGCTTGGAAGTGCGGTCGCTGAAATTCTCGCCGAAGAAGGCTGCAAATGCAAATTCGCGCGCATCGGCATCAATGACGAATTCGGCGAAGTCGGCACACAGGATTATCTTGTTGACCGCTACGGACTTGATGTCGGAAGTCTGGTAAAAAAAGCGAAAGAACTGCTTGGATAAAACGCAGATTTTACAAACAGATTTATTGATGTAAAACAAAATAATTAAAGCCCTGTTTCCAGGGCTTTAATTTTAACTTATTTTCTGTTGTTTAACACGCAGCCTTTCAGCTTCATGATACTTGTAGTTGTCCCAAAATTTTCCGTACTCCGCGACAATCAAAGGCAACAGCGATATGCCGATGCAAATAAGCCAGTGATAAATATCCATCGCGGTAAAGTTCAGCATTTTCGCCAGGGGCGGAATAGCCGCGAGACCCGCAAGAACAAAAAGCATAATGACAGAGCTGATAACAAGCTGAGGGTTGTCGTTTAACGAACGTTTAAAAATCGAAATCCTGCTTCTTACAACAAAGATGTGAATGATCGATGTCCATCCCAGAACAAGGAACGCCATTGTCTGTCCCAGAAGATGCGAAGGATCAATCGATCCGGAGATAAAAACAAATTTGCCGATGTAGAATGCCGCAAGAACGACAATGCTGCACATTATTGTCTGCTGAATGATTACTTCCATAAGACCGCCCGCGAAAAAACTTTCGTTTCTATCAATGGGTTTTCTTGCCATAATGCGCGTATCGGAATGTTCTTTCGCGAGCGCCATCCCCGGGATTCCGTCCGCAAGCACGTTGACTATCAGCAGCATAATCGGCGTAACAGGCACGCCCCAGCCTGAAACCTGCCCGAAGATCATAACGGCGATTTCAGAAATGTTGCAGACTATAAGGAAGTAAACAAGTTTTTTGATGTTCGCGAAAACCTTGCGCCCTTCGCTGACAGCTTCCACAATCGTGGAAAAATTGTCGTCTGTTAAAACCATGTCAGACGCGCTCTTGGCAACTTCAGTTCCGTTGATGCCCATGCTCACGCCGACATCCGCGGCTTTAAGCGCGGGCGCGTCATTTACGCCGTCGCCTGTCATCGAAACAACCGCGCCTTTTTCCTGCCATGCCTGCACTATGCGGATTTTATCTGACGGCGAAACGCGCGCGTAAACCGAATAAAATTCGATGCTTTCAAAAAATTCTTCGTCGGAAAGATTTGAAAGCTCTTCACCCGTGATGATTCCTTCCTTCGCGGCGATGATGCCGAGTTCCCTTGCGATAGCTGCCGCTGTTACCGCGTGATCGCCTGTTATCATGATCGTGCGGACGCCCGCTTTCTTCGCGCGGTTTATCGCGGCGGCAGCTTCGGGGCGCGGCGGATCGATCAGGCCGATAAAGCCTTCAAATGTTAAATCCTGTTCAACGCTTTCCAAATTTTCCCTTGACGGAAGAACGTCAATTTCTTTTGAAGCGAGCGTTATTACACGTAACGCGTCCTGCGCGAAGGCATCGTGAATATCGTTAAGTTCCTTCACATAATTCAAATCTTTTTTAATAATGGGAATTTTATCAAACGCGCCCTTTGTTAAAACAAGAAAACGTCCACCGGGTTTTTTGTAAATTGTCGTCATCATTTTTCTTGCGGACGAGAACGGAATCTCGGCGGCTTTTTCATACTCGTTACCAAGATCATCCCTATTAATTCCCTTGTTGAGCGAAAGGCGCATAATTGCGGACTCTGTCGGATCGCCGATTATTTTTATCCCGCCCTTTTCATTTTTTTCCGCTGTTACAGAACTGGCTAAAAGAAATCTTTTTAAAAGATCGATATGTTCCTGTGCGTTTACTTCCGTATCGCTTACAGGCGCGCTGCCGTATTTCCAGAGTCTTTTAATCGTCATCTTGTTCTGCGTTAATGTTCCGGTTTTATCAGAGCAGATAACGGACGTGCTTCCCAAAGTTTCAACAGCCTGCAGTTTGCGGATAAGCGCGTTCTTGCTGACCATTTTTTTAACGCCGTGCGTAAGCATCAGCGTTACGATGAGCGCAAGCGTTTCGGGAACAGCGGCGACCGCCAAAGTTACAGCTAACATGATAAGGTGCCAGATTTCCTGTCCCTGCAGCAGCCCGATAACAAAAATCGTAAAAGCCGCGATTATCGCAATTGTGCTAATCATCTTGCCAAGTTTATCAAGGCGCAGCTGAAGCGGCGTTTTGTTCTTTTTTGTATAATTCAGGTAACCCGCGATTTTACCGATTTGCGTATTCATTCCTGTCGATATTACAACAGCCGTAGCATGGCCTGAAACGGCAAGACAGCCTGAAAAAACCATGTTTACGCGATCGCCTAACGGCGCGTTTTCCTTCGCAAGCGCACCTGTTGATTTTTCTGACGGTTCGCTTTCGCCTGTTAGCGACGCTTCGTCAACCGCGAAACTTTCACATTCAAGAATACGCGCGTCCGCGGGAACCAGATCGCCTGTTTTTAAAACGATAATATCGCCGGGGACAACAAGAGCTGTATCGATTTCCTGTTTCTGTCCGCCGCGTATCACATAACAGGACGGACTGTTAAGAACGGCAAGGGCTTCCAGCGCCCTTTCAGCGCCGCGTTCCTGCGTAACCGCCAGAATAACATTCATTATAACGATCGAGATAATAACAAGCGGCTCAATAAAACTTACGCTGTGACCCGCCAAAAGCTCGCGAAGTTCAAGCGCGAATGACAAACCCGCGGCTAAAAGTAAAATGATTACAGCTACATCTTTAAGCTGGCGGATAATCTGCGAAAAAAGGTCTTCTTTCTTTTTCTCCGCGAATTTATTTAGACCGAATTCAATTTTTCTTTTTTCAACTTCATCTAAAGCCAGCCCTTTTTGCGCGTCAGATTTTTGCTCTTTAAGGACTAAAGCCGCGTCCATGTTATACCAATTTTCCAATGACTGCCTCCGAATTGATTTATTCCTGATACATAATAAAAAACCGGATATATCCTTTACAAATATACCCGGTATAAAAATTACAAGGAATCAATAAAAAACAATATTAAATCATCAAACCTGAATATCTTTATTCTTGTATTTGTCCCCGGATTAATCCGTGCAATTACAGGAATGTGTACCGTATCTTCTTTGATAACCTCTAATATTATCTTCGACTTTACAGCCTTTTTCTTCATACGGATCGTATGCTCCGGTGGATTGATTATATCTGGTTTTTGTTTGAGTAAATGATCCGCAACTACTCCTCGGCTTGCTGGTGTCTACAAATAATCCGTCGCCTTGTTCAATGGTTACTGTACATTCGCCGTTTCCTACACATTCTCCCGCGAATAAATCACAGCCAATTATTGCGGCTGTCATCATTAAACCAACTAAAACAGTCAAGAAAATCTTTCTCTTTTCCATAAAAGCAAACACTCCTTAATTTTTGCCGCCATAACCTTTGCAGCAAAATATTAATTTCTCACATTCAACGAATGTGTATTAATCAGTTCTATTAACTAAGCGGCCGACGGGAGTCGCCTTCCAGTCGCAAACATCCTGTTTGCTCCTTACAGGCCATCTACGCCGCTAAACCGGCGTCGTGCCGGTTTACCTTTCAGACGCTTTCGCGTCTTCAAGGCCGCGGACGCGCTGCTACTCAGGCTAAAGCCTTCGCGCTAAAATTGATATATAAATATCAAATGAGCGCTACGCCATGCTGCCTTCATAAAATACACAGCTACGCTGTGTCGAAAACTGGCGTGTTTCGACTCCCGCTAATTCTTATAATTAAAAATTACATTCATAATCTTTAATTATAGTCAGTTCTATCAACTAAGCGGCCGACGGGAGTCGAACCCGCGTCACGAGCTTGGGAAGCTAGGGTAATGCCGTTATACGACGGCCGCAGAATTTATATGCTCATGTTTTTGCAGTTTTTTGGCTTAAGCCAAAAAACTGCTGCTAATTTTAAGAACCTATCTGGTTCTTAAAATTAGCAATGATCCAGGGCTGACTCGAACAGCCGACCTGCCGCTTAGGAGGCGGCCGCTCTATCCCCTGAGCTACTGGACCTGCATATTCAGGTTAACACCCATAACGCAGGAATGTCAACTTTACGGCATTGCAAACCATTACAGGTTCAGGCGGCTGACGTCCGGCATACGACGTCTTGACTATGACAGTTCATTATTTTAAAATGGAACATTATTAGTACAGGGGTTTTACAGTGGCAAAACGGGGGATTTCCCTTTTTTTCATATTGATATTTAGTTCCGTCATATTATACGGGCAGGAAATAGTCACCGCGGGAAGGTTTTTGGAAATGGTTTCTGAGACTTATGCGGGCATCAGGGACTACGAAGCGAATATTGTAATACGTTCAGGAAACACCGATATGACGGGGATTGTAAGCAATTTACAGCCTTCCTTTCTTCGTATCGACTTTTCCCGTCCCGCAGAACAGGTAATCGTTTTTAACGGCGAAACATTAACCGTATACCTGCCGGAATTCAGGGCTGTATTGAACCAAAGCATCAGCCGAAGCAGAATGTCAACATCAACAGGCGCGGGGCTTGCAAGCGCCCAGGGACTAACGCTTTTAAGGAACAACTATGTTACGTCATTTTTGACAGGCCCGAATCCGGAACCGCTCGACGCGAATTCTGCGGAAATGGTGGTAAAGCTCCGCCTTACAAGACGTTATACATCAGAAGGATTCAGGGAAATAATATTGAGCATAAATCCGGAAACCAATTTAATCAGACGGATCGAAGGAAGAACCATTGCTGACGGCGATGTTCGTTTTGATTTCTCAAATATCAGAATAAATCTCGGCATTCCTGAACAAAGGTTCATCTACGATACTCCGGCTTCGGCTAACATGTATAATAATTTTATGTTCAGGGATTTAGATTAAAGCGGGGAATTAATGGAGTCTCTGGGCGAAAAATTAAAAACTACCCGCAATGAAAAAGGGTTAAGTTTAGATCAGATAAGCAAGGAAACCAATATATCGATCCGGTATCTTGAAGCGATGGAAATGGAAAATTTTTCCGTCTTTCCCGGCGAACCGTATGTGATCGGCTTTATAAGAAGTTACGGCTCATTTCTTGATCTTGATGTAGCAAAATTGATTTCGCTTTACAGGGCTCTTCGTATTCAGGAACAGCCGATGCCTGTCGATCAGCTTTTAAAAAGCCCGCCGAAACTTCCGAAATTTTTAATCCCAATTTTAATAATATTGATTGTTCTCGGCGCGGGCGGATACGGAATTTATTATCTGATAAAAAACAGGCCGGCCTCTCCTGTTCAGAATACGCAGGAAAGCCGCGTTCCGGTTGAGTACGTGATGGACGGCAACTCCATGGAAAGGCGTTTTTACAGAAACGATTCTGTATTAGTTCCTGTTGATAACGAAATATATAAACTGGAAATATCAAACCTTGGCGAAACCGTAACAATCCGTTCGCCGGAAGGAACAAGAAGCCTTGATCTTGGGCAGGAGATCACTATCGATCTGAACAATGACGGCATTACGGAATTGCGCATAACGGTCGCGGATTTCGCGAAGAACAATGCCGATATGGGCGCGCTTCTTCATTTTACATTGATGGATACGGCGGTTTATACGGGCGCGGATATTGATTCCGGCGCTGTCACGTCAGGCGCAGCAAGCAGCGCGGCGAGCAGCGTAACAATTATTCCGGCGTCCGTAAGCGCGTATCCGTTTACATTGCAAATTGTTTTTCAGGGTTACTGTATGTTCCGCTGGGAAATTTTAAATGAACGCGATCGCGCGGGAACAAGCCAGAAATATTTCCAGCGCGGCGAAACTCTGGATATACAGGCTCAGAACGGCATTCGTATCTGGATTTCAAACGCGCAGGCGGCAAGGTTTCAGGTTATAGGCGGGGGGCGCACATATTCCGCCGAAGTCGGAAGCGCGGGCGAAGTTGTCGTAACAGATATCCGCTGGGTAAGGGATGATGAAAGCCGTTACCGCCTGATACTCATGCGTCTGGAAACCTGAAGTTGAAAACTTCGCCGCGTACGCGGCAAAAAAAAAATACATATTTTCTTGATCCCTTCGGCTGCGTAAAAAATCAGGTAGACGCGGAAAACATGATGGCTCATCTTAATAACGCGGGATGGCAGCATACAGACGACGCCGGTCAGGCGGAATTAATAATTGTAAATTCCTGCGGCTTTATCGAAAGCGCAAAACAGGAATCAATCAACGCTGTTCTGCAATGGCGGAAACTTTATCCCGAAAAAAAAATTCTGCTTGCGGGATGCCTTTCACAGCGTTATGCGAAAGAACTGCCTGAAATATTAACGGAAGCCGACGGATTTACCGGTATTGAAGATCCTGCCAAAATCACGGAAAAATTATCAAGCTGGAAAACGCCCAGTGCGGATTCAAGCGGATTAAGAAAGACAAAGACTGATAATTTGGCGGCAGGCGGGCGGCCGCTATTATCGCTTCCGGGATCGGCTTATGTAAAAATCAGCGATGGGTGCAGCAACAACTGCTCTTACTGCGCAATCCCTTTGATCCGCGGCAGTCTTGTGTGCCGGAAAATCCCGGATATTTTAACTGAATGTAAAGCGTTAATAAAACGCGGCATCAAAGAATTGTGCGTCATAGGGCAGGACACCGGCTCTTATGTATCCGGATTACCGGAATTATTAAAAGCTATATCCGACATTACAGAAAATTTTTGGGTTCGGCTGCTTTACATTCACCCTGATCATTTCCCTTTAAAAATTCTAGATATTATGGAAAAAGATAAAAGGTTTCTTCCGTACTTTGATATTCCTTTCCAGCACGCGTCTGAAAAAATTCTGCGCGCGATGAACCGGCATGGAACATCAGAAAAATATCTTGAACTGATTAATACAATCCGCGCGCGGCTGCCTGACGCCGTTATTCGCTCAACTTTTCTGCTTGGCTTCCCAGGCGAAACAGACGAAGATTTTAACGCGCTGCTTGATTTTCAGGAACAGGCGAAACTTGACTGGCTTGGCTGTTTCGCGTATTCAAGGGAAGAAGGAACCGCGTCTTATTCAATGAAGAACCGCGTTCCCGCAAAAACGGCTGTTATGCGCAAACAAATAATCGAAGAAAAGCAGGCGGCTATTACGGAAAAAAACATGGATCGGTTTACCGGAAAAACAATGGATGTTTTAATCGAAGAACAAATCGATTCCGCTTCAGATAACGGTAAGCCGGTCTGGCTGGGAAGGTTTTACTGCCAGGCTCCTGACATTGACGGCTCGGCGGTAATCATCAGCGAAAAAAATCTTCAGGCGGGAACGCTTGTTAAATGCAAAGTCACAGCCCGCCGCGGAATTGATTTGGAAGCGCTGGCGTCCTGTGATATATAAATAGCTTAATAAAAGTTTATTTATAAAATCCCGATTTATGCTACAATCAGCCAATGGACGCAAAAGCACCGCCTTCATATCTTGATCCGTTAAACGATGAACAGCGCCGCGCTGTTTTACACACAGGCAAGCCTTTGTTAATTCTCGCGGGAGCGGGATCAGGCAAAACAAGAGTGATAACTACAAAGATCGCGTGGCTTATAAGGGAAAAAGGAATGGACCCGCGTTCGATCCTTGCCGTGACTTTCACAAACAAGGCGGCAAGGGAAATGGCGGAACGTGCGCAGCGTATGGAAGAAAGGGCAGGGGACGCGATGCTGCGTACATTCCATTCATTCGGCGCGTGGTTTCTGCGGCGCAACGGAAATCTTGCCGGTCTTGATTCATCTTTTGTAATTTATGATGACGATGATACAGTCTCGCTTCTGTCATCGCTAATGGAAAATATACCGAAGGCAGATGTCAGGCATTATGCGCATAACATTTCGCGCGCGAAAGATTATTTTCTTAATCCTGACGATCCTGAACTTTCAATAATCGATCATGACAAAAAATTCCGTGATATTTACAGGCGGTATGAACAGCGAATGGCGCAGATCGGCAATGTCGATTTCGGCGATTTGATTAAAAAACCGGTGGAAATTCTGCGCGAAAAAAACGAAGTAGCCCGGCGTTTCCGCGAAAGATTTTCCGTAATCATGGTGGATGAATATCAGGACGCGAATGTCGCGCAGTTTCAGCTTTTAAAAGAACTATGCGGCGAAAATACATACGTGTGCGTGGTCGGCGACGACGACCAGTCAATCTACCGTTTCCGCGGAGCTGAAGTAAAAAATATCCTTGAATTTCCCAATCGTTTTTCAGGCGCGGACATTATCCGCCTTGAACAAAATTACCGTTCAACAACCCCAATTTTAAAAGCGGCGTCTTCTGTTGTGAACTGTAACCGCGGCCGACTTGGAAAAACTCTCCGCGCGGAAAAGGGAGACGGGCCGCTTCCAGTGCTTGCATACCTTCCCGATCAAAACGCCGAGGCGGCTTTCTGCGCGGAAAAGATCGAATCGTCAGTGAACAGGAAAGAAACAATGTGGGCTGACTGGGCTGTCCTTTACCGCACCAACGCGCAGTCTTTAGGTTTTGAAACATTATTTTTAAGAAAGGGAATTCCCTACCGCGTTGTAGGCTCGTTAAAATTTTATGAAAGGGAAGAAGTAAAGGACGCTCTTGCGCTTTTATCTTTTCTTGTTAATCCGCGCGACGAAGTCGCGTTCCGCCGGGTTGTAAATAAACCTGCGCGCGGCGTTGGCGGCGTTACTGTGGATAAAATAACAGAAGCGGCGTTTGAATGTGAATTCAACATAATTGAATCAGGAAAAAAACTGGAGCTGTCAGCGAAAGCGCGAAAAGGATTAAATGAATTTTTCAAAGTGATTGAAGACGCCAAAACGTCATTTGATGATTTTAATGATGATGTAAACATAAATTCAGACGGAGACGAATCGAATCTAAAGATCGCGGCGCAGAAGCCGCAGAAAAAGAAAAAAAATGAAAAAAAGCAAAACGGGTTAAAATCCGGCAAAGGATTATCAATCTGCATAGAAAAACTTTTAATCGATTCAGGGATTGCAGAATATCACCGCATGCAGGATGAAGCCGCGGGTAACTCAAAGATTAGCAACCTGCAGGAACTTTTAAACGTCGCAAGCGAGTATCCGAATGATTTTGAAGGTCTTTTAGAATTCCTTGAAGATGTCGAACTTGATCGATCAATTAATAATGAAGCCGATAAACAAAACAATCTTCTAAACAGCGTTACGCTGATTACATTTCACAATACCAAGGGTCTTGAATTTAAACGCGTAATAATGACGGGGCTTGAACAGGGCGTTTTTCCGAGAGATGACAAAAAAGGCGATGATCTTGAAGAAGAACGCCGTCTCTTTTATGTGGGCGCAACTCGCGCGATGGACGAACTTTACATGACAACATGCGCAGAACGCAGAATGTACGGAAAAACGATTCAAACGCAGCCGTCTTTGTTCCTGCGCGAAATTGATAAAAGCTGTTTGAATGTTATAAAGGGAAGCCGCGCGGAAGCGCATCGATCTTTTGATTCGCGGCAGCATAACAATTTTATTAACCGTCCAAAAAGCTTTAACGAATTTAATCTGCAAAATGCCGCGGCAGCAGGAACGTCAGCGGCAAACAAGGAACTTGAAGAACGCGCAGGATGGCGCAGGGGTGAACGGCTGTTCAATGAAAACTACGGTTATGGCGCGGTTCTTGATGTGAAGGACAGCGAAGACGGTCCGGTTGTTCACGTCCGTTTTGACAACGGGCTTGATAAACGTTTTTTGTCAGAGTATCAGGGCAGATCGTACGAAAAAGCTGATAACGATTGAGCCTTAAAATTGAAGTTCTGAAAAACCCGCGATTTATCATTTTATGTTAAGATAAATAAGTATGGAAAAAGACGCACAGCCGTATACCTCTTTATTACGCCAAATCCCGCACGTGCTGCGGGCAAGAGGCTTCAGGCTTTATCTTGAAAACGGCAAAAGATTAATCGATCTCTGGCTGAACGGCGGCGCGGCAGTGCTGGGACACACGCCGGCGAATCTGTTACGCGAAATTAAGAACACTGCAAGCCGCGGCCTTTACGCGCCGTATCCGCATTTTACAGAAAGCCGTTTTTTAAAAGCGCTTACAAAACTGCTGCCGGGCAGAAGTTTCAGGCTGTACGCCGCGCCGCCCAAAGAACTGACAGAATCATATATCCAAGAAATTTTAAACAAAGACGCAGAGAAAAACAAAAGTTATATAAAAATCTGGAGACCTTACACAGAAACCGGCGACACTCCTGTCATTATTCCGGTTCTGCCGGGAATTCAAACATGGCGCGAAAATTTACCCGTGGGATTATGCGCAGCCGCCGTTAAACCGGAAAATATTTTAACGCACCTGCCGGAAAACGATATGCTTTCGCCTGTCCTGCTCTCCGCGGCGGCGCGCGGCGTTTATGACATTCTTGCGTCTTCGCAGCGCGGAAAACCGGATCTGCCGCATACATTTAAAGCATTAAAAAAACAGAATTGCCGCTGGCTGCGAAACGGCATTTATCTTCACTATAAAGAGACAGAAAGCGCTCTGCCTCAATGCCTTCGCGCGGAAGAATGGTCATTACTTTTTAATAAATTTCTGGAAGCCGGTTTTCTTCTGCCGCCGCTTCGGGATCATCCTTTGATCCTGCCCGCGGAATTATCTGAAGGCGAAGATAAAAAACTCGCGGCTGCGCTGGATTCCGTACTCTTGAAAAATTAAAAATTATTCATAATAATTATACTGCATGAACAAGTTTATTTTCGTCTCAGGCGGAGTATGTTCCAGTTTGGGGAAGGGCGTCGCGGCATCATCAATCGGCGCGCTGCTTGAAAGCAGAGGACTTAATGTCCGCATGGTAAAGTGCGATCCTTACATCAATGTAGACGCAGGAACAATGAGCCCGTATCAGCACGGCGAAGTTTATGTGACAGATGACGGAGCGGAAACAGACCTTGATCTTGGCAACTACGCAAGGTTTACAAAAGGCAAACTCAGCCTGGCAAATTCAATCACAACAGGGCAGGTATATGACTCTGTAATCCGCAAGGAGCGCGAAGGCAAATACCTTGGAAAATGCGTTCAGGTAATTCCGCATATCACAGACGAAATAAAAAGCCGCATCCTTGCCGTCGCCAATGAAGATAAAGAAACCGATGTCGTAATTATCGAGATCGGCGGAACAGTCGGCGATATCGAATCAATTCCGTTCATAGAAGCCGCAAGACAGGTAATACATGAACAGGGAAAAAAGAACGCAATCTCCGTGCATTTAACATTGATCCCGGAAGTCGCGGGCGGTGAACTTAAAACAAAACCGACGCAACATTCCGTCAAAACAATGCTTGAAGCCGGCATTCAGCCGGATATATTGATATGCCGGTCTCCCGTAATGCTTGATGAATCGACATGCAGAAAAATCGCACAGTTTACCAATGTCGATATAGACGCGGTTTTTACATCCCCCGATATTGATACGACAATTTATCAAATACCGATAATATTCCTTGAACAAAAACTTGATGAAGTTATCCTGCGAAAAATGGGCGTTGAAAGCCGTCATGCCGATATGCGCGCGTGGAACACGGTGATGGAACGCTTCTCCGCAAGAAATGGCTCTGTTCGCATCGGCGTTATCGGAAAGTACATGGAAATACACGACACCTATACGTCGTTATACGAAGCGCTTTTCCACGCAGGCCTTGAAAACGGCACGGAAGTTGAACTTGTAAAAATAGATTCGTCATCGCTTGAAACCTGCGATGATATATATAAAGTTCTGGGTAATATTGACGGCATTCTTGTGCCGGGCGGCTTCGGACAGCGCGGCATAAACGGAATGGTAAAAGCCGCGCAATGGGCAAGAGAAAATAAAAAGCCTTACCTCGGCATTTGCCTTGGTATGCAGATAATGGTGATTGAATGGGCGCGCAATGTACTTAACTGGCCTGACGCGGACTCCACAGAATTTTCACCTGATACAAAACATCCTGTCGTAAGTCTTTTAATTGAGCAGATAAATATAAAAAATTACGGCGGTACAATGCGCCTTGGCGCAAGCGATACCGTAAACGAAGACGGCTCTCATATTCTAAAAGCATACGGCGAAAAAAAGATTTCTGAACGCCACAGGCACCGTTATGAATTTACAAACAAGTACCGCGATGAAATGGAAAAATCAGGATTGAAGCTTACGGGCTTTACGCCTGACGGCGCTCTGGTTGAATGTATTGAATGGCCGCAGTCCCATCCGTGGGGCGTCGCCGTTCAATTCCATCCTGAGTATAAATCAAAACCGATGGCGGCATCGCCGCTTTTCAGGGATTTTATCGCTTCGGTAAAAAAAATTAAATGAAAATAAAACCCGCGGCGTTCGCTGTATTATTTTTCATATTCAGTTCCTGTACTTTTGATTACGGCGGAACAGGATCACAGGAAAACGTCATTCCCGATCTGGTAATGGAAAATGTTGAATACGCACGCATAAGATCGTCAGACCTTATCGCGAAGTTTGAAGCCGAACGCGCGGAACGTTACGAGAAACAAGGTGTAATGATATTAAAAAATTTTTCATTTGAACAATACGGTGAACAGGGTGATACTGCGAATGTAACAGGAAGCGCCGGAAACGCGTCCGTACAGATTGAATCGGGCGATATATTCATGGATAACGGCGTAATGCTGGAAATTGAAGCTGAAGATATTATAATAGAAACGTATCAACTTGAATGGAAAGAAGATCAAAGAGCCCTTACATCCGGCGATGAAAACGAAGTTAATATTCACAGACAGGACGGAACCACTTTTACAGGCACCGGCCTTCGCGCGGACGCCCGCAGGCGCACATGGGATTTTTCCGGCAAAGTCACAGGCACATATGTGCATACCAATGACTCCGGCGAAATTAATGAGGAATAATCTGATATGTATAACGGTAAATATTTAAACAGGATATATTTTCCTGAAAAATTAAATTATACCCTGTTGATAATATTTTTATTTTGTATCCGGCCTTTATCTGCGGATACATTCACCTTCAGCGCGGACAGAATGTCAGGATCAAGAGCGCTTGGCAGAGAAACAACCATATTGATAGGAAACGCCGAAGTAAAGTCTGACAATTTAATTCTCCGCGCGGACAGAATCGAAATATACGGCGATAACAACCGTTTCATAGACTGTACCGGAAATGTCTGGGGACATGAAGAAGATAAAAATATCCTGTTTTTTACAGACAAGCTCAGTTATGACCGCACATTAAAAATCGCAAAACTTGAAGGTAATTCCACGCTGGAAGACAGGGAAAACGAAATAGTCGCAAGGGGCCGTTTTATTGAATATGACGATCAAAATGAAATTACGATCTTTCAAATCGCGGTGCGGCTTTTTAAGGATGATATGGTATGCCGTTCTGAATACGCAGTCTACAGGCGGACGGAAAAATTACTCGATCTGTCAGGTTTCCCTGTGGTCTATAAAAAGAGTGATGAATTCCGCGCGGACAGAATTCTTGTCGACTTGGATACAGATGATGTCATGATGGAAGGCTCCGTTTCGGGAACAATAATAAATTAAGTGCGGTAATATGGAAGAAGTAAACCTGGCCGATATTCACACGCTTGGCGTATCAAATTTACATAAAAACTTCGGCAAAAAAGAAGTTGTAAAAGGCGTGAACTTTGTAATGAAAAACGGCGAAGTCGCGGGTTTGCTGGGCCCCAATGGAGCGGGGAAAACCACAATTTTTTACATGATTGTCGGTTTCTACGCGCCCAACAAAGGGACTGTCCTTATGAATGACACCAACATAACATCCTACCCGATGTACCGCCGCGCAAGGATGGGCATTGCTTATCTTCCGCAGGAAGCTTCGATATTCAGAAAACTTACAGTTGAACAAAACATCTGGGCAATTCTTGAAAGCCGCAAAGACATCAATAAAATACAAAAAAAAGAAAAGCTTGAAAGCCTGATAAACGAGTTCAGTATCGGGCGGATAAGATCACAGCTTGGTTATACGCTTTCGGGCGGAGAACGCCGCCGCACAGAAATCGCCAGAGCGCTCGCGACAGAGCCAAAATTCCTGCTGCTGGACGAGCCGTTTGCAGGAATTGACCCGATCGCCGTATTTGAAATAAAACAAATAGTCCGCCAGCTTGCCGACAAGGGCATCGGCGTTCTAATAACGGATCACAATGTCCGCGACACCCTGGAAATCACCAACGAAGCGTTCATAATCGCCGACGGCAATATTTTCGCCAAAGGCGGAAAAGACACGATACTAAACGACGAAATGGTACGCAAAGTATATCTTGGCAGCGAATTCCGCATGTAGGTGACAGTCACCAATTAATATTATGCAAAAAATATAAATATAATCCAAAACGGTGTCAGACTTTAAAAAAATTTGCTAAAGTTCTTTTTTTTACTAACGATAATATATTATCAGACAATAACATTATAGTTAGTAAACTGATATTGAATGACAGCCTGCGTTGCATGATGCTGCCATTTAAAACGGGAACAAGGATGCTCCCGCCCAAAATTCAAGGAGGATGATATGATCATCAATCACAATCTCAGCGCAATGTTCGCCAACAGGTCACTCAATGTAACACAGACTTTTCTTACAAAAAACATGGAAAAACTCTCTTCGGGTCTCCGGATCAACAGAGCCGGCGACGACGCTTCGGGCCTTGCGGTTTCAGAAAAATTAAGAGCCCAGGTACGCGGTCTTAATCAGGCGTCAAAAAACGCGCAGAACGGCATTTCCTTTATTCAGGTATCGGAAGGTTATCTTCAGGAATCACAGGATATTCTGCAGCGTCTCAGAGAATTGTCAGTCCAGGCCGCAAACGGCATCTACACTGAGGAAGACAGAATGTACATCCAGGTTGAAGTTTCAGCGCTTGTTGACGAACTGGACAGAATCGCAAGTCATGCGCAGTTCAACGGTATGAACATGCTGACAGGCCGTTTCGCAAGACAGACAGGACAAAACACTGTAACAGGCGAAATGTGGCTGCACATCGGCGCGAACATGGATCAGAGAACGCAGGTTTACATCGGCACAATGACCAGCAAAGGCCTTGGCATCCGCAGCGCGAGCGACGAAACCTTTATTTCTCTGCGCGATCCGGACAACGCCAACAGGGCAATCGGCGCGATTGACGCGGCGTTAAAGACCATCAACAAGCAGAGAGCGGACCTTGGCGCGTACCAGAACAGGCTGGAATACGCGGTGCGCGGACTGGACAACGCCGCGGAAAATCTGCAGGCCGCCGAGTCAAAAATAAGGGATGCAAACATGGCGGAGCAGATGATCAATTACACAAGGGATACAATTCTGAGCCAGGCCGGAACGGCGATGCTCGCGCAGGCGAACATGAGATCGCAGTCTGTGCTGTCACTTCTTCAATAAAGTACGAAGGGGCGGAGCGTAATCTGCCCCTTTTTTTATTTTTGGTCAAAAAAAACAGTCTTTTTCCATATTATTATAAATTTGTCAAGTCCTTTATTGACATCTCCCCTTTTTTAGTCTAAAATTACAATGAATTTGAATTTTCTTCGGTAAGGGGTGAAGCTATGACTTCATGGATATGGTACATTATCCTCCCTCTTGCCGGGTTAACTTTAGGCTGGATAATAAGATGGCTCTACGCCAGATTTCAACTTACGGCATCGGAGCAGTTTGCAGAACGAATAAAACATGATGCAATAAAAGAAGCGGAAGCAAAAAAGAAGGAAATTCTTTTAGAGGCAAAAGAACAGGTTATCCGAGAACGGAACCAGCAGGAAAGGGAGACCCGGGAACGCAGGGCTGAGTTACAGCGGTATGAACGCCGAGTAGTAACAAAAGAAGAAGCGATAGATAAAAAGACCGCTCAAATTGAGCGGACAGAGCAGGTTTTTGCAGAAAAGGAAAAAAATTTCCAAAGCCGCGAGGAAGCGCTTTCCAAGGAAGAACAGCGTTACCGCGCAGAGCTTGAGCGTATTTCGGGTTTAAGCACCGAAGAAGCGAAAGCGCTGATTATAGCGGATCTTGAAAACGAAGCAAAACACGACGCTCAATCGCTTGTTAATAAAATCGAGCAGGAAGCGAATCTCGCGGCGGAAAAAAGAGCCCGTGATATCCTTGTCACAACAATTCAAAGACTGGCGACAGAAGTAACGGGCGATGTTACCGTTACAACCGTAACGCTTCCGAATGATGAAATGAAGGGACGGATTATAGGCCGCGAAGGCCGCAACATCCGCACTCTGGAAACATTGACAGGCGCGGACATAATAATCGATGATACGCCGGAAGCCGTTGTAATTTCCTGTTTTGATCCTGTCCGCCGCGAAATTGCGAAAATATCGCTTGAACGGCTGATTCTTGACGGACGGATTCATCCGGCGCGCATTGAAGAGATCGTGATCAAGGTAAGCAAGGATATTTCGCAGAAGATTTTTGAAGAAGGCGAAAAAGTCCTGTTTGACATGGGCATCCATAACATTAAACAGGAAGCTGTCCGCGCGCTCGGGCGGCTTTATTTCCGCACAAGCTACGGTCAGAATGTGCTTCATCATTCAAAGGAAGTAGCGGTCATCGCGGGAATGTTAGCCGCCGAAATCGGCTGTAACCGCGATCTTGCAAAGCGCGCCGCGCTGCTGCACGACATCGGAAAAGGGACGGAATCCGATTCAGACCTTAACCACGCGGAAATCGGCATGGACATGGCGCGCAAAATGGGCGAGGACATGCGAATCATCAACGCGATAGGCAGCCATCATAACGATATTGAACCTACATGCATCGAAGCTGTTATTGTACAGATTGCGGACGCGATTTCAGCGGCACGCCCCGGCGCGCGCAAAGAAACGCTGGATAATTACATGAAACGCCTGGAAAATCTTGAAGCGATCGCTACAGGCTTTACCGGCGTAGATAAATCTTTCGCGATACAGGCAGGCCGCGAGCTTCGCATCCTTGTTAATAACGAAGCTATCACTGACGATCAAACAAGGGAACTCGCGAAGGAAATCGCCAAAAAGATCGAAAACGATCTTCGTTATCCCGGACGCATCAAGGTGACAATGATCCGCGAGACGCGGATTACAGAGTACGCCCGATAAAAGCAGCGCGCCGCCAGATAATGCGCCGCAGGAATTAATTTCTTGATCTATTAACAGCCACGGATAAAGTTTCCCTGGCTGTTATATTTTTCTTACAATCCGCATCACTATATGAGCCGAATGTTTTGAAGCAACAGGCAGAAATTCATTAAAACTGACAGGCGACTCTGTCCCTGCTACATCGGAGACTGCGCGGATAACAAGAACCGGTACGGAAAAAATATTACAGCAATGCGCTATTGCGGCGCCTTCCATTTCGACGGCGGCAACATCAGGAAAAATTTTGCGGATGTTCGCAATATGATCCGGCTCATGCATAAAAACATCGCCTGAACCGATTATTCCTGAACAATAATTAAAACTTCCGGGAAGAACATTCTCTTTCTTTAATTCATCAACAGCTTCTTTCGCCGCTTTTACAAGTTTATCTTCATTAACCGGAAACACTGCCGGCTGACGCGGAATCTGTCCAGGCGCGTACCCGAACGCTGTTACATCAACGTCATGATAAACAAGCCCCGTAGATATTATCGCGTCGCCCACTTTTAGTTCAGGCTTGATTCCTCCGGCGGAACCCGTATTAATAATGCAGTCCGCTTTAAATTCCCTGATAAGCAGAGCGCAGCCGATTGCGGCGTTAACCTTGCCAATTCCGCACCGCAGAACCGCGGCGTCTTTGCCTTCAATCTTACCGGTGTGAAATTCAAACATATGTATTTTTTTGGCTGAATGGTTTTGCATTGCGTCGCAGAGAAGGCTTACTTCATCATCCATTGCTCCGATAATTCCAATCATATTATCTCCTGTCAGGTAATCGAAAAATATTCACTTATCGCCCTTCGCCATTCATTGTTGCTTTCTTTCGGTTCCCATTCAAAAATTTTTTTAATGGTAAAGTTCCTTGTATCAGGCGGATTATTATAATGAACAACTCCGAATCTTCCGCCGCCGATATAACAGATGCCGTCGTTAGGGTCAAGTTTTTCTGTCTCTGTTAACCGCATAAGAACGCAGTCAAAATGCACAGGTTTCCCCGATTCCTTATCGCAAATCGCTGTAGAAATATCTTTTATCTGCTTTCCGCACCAGGGACAATCGGGAGTTGTGATGGGATTTTCCGGCAGAACAGGAGCTGTCCATTGCAGACGATCATTTATGCTTGTGCGGTTTTTTTCGAACTTTTCTTCAAGAAAAAGATTTTCCCCGATTTTTTTTGAAAATTTTTGCGGCGCGCCGGCGTCATCCCTGCGCCCGGAAAAATGCTGTTTGTTCTGAAGCCCCTGACGATTCCTGCGGTTATTTCCGCCTTTTCCGCTGCCGCTCATTACGACCACCTTCCGATGAAATTTCCATCAATTCATTGCTGAGTACAAGCGCCAGCCTTTGAATCGCGGCATGAAGGTAGTTCTCATCATTAATGCGCCGCCGCAGCAATTCCAGTCTGTCAACGCCTAAAGTCTGCTCTACCATCATACACGCTCCGTGAAGGCAGACGCAAGACGGGTAATTTCCGGCGCCTCGCGCCCTTCCTGCGAATTGTTATAATTGACAAACACAACATCAAAACGAACCGTCATATTATTATATTTTCGATTTTCAGACAGGAAATACTTAGCAGTTTTAATAATTTTTAATTGTTTTTTAGCATCAAGACTGTATTGAAGATCGTCAATGCCGAAGGAAGACCACGCTTTTACTTCCGCAAAAACAAGCGATTCGCCGTCTACGGCAATAATATCGATTTCGCCGAATTTTGATCTGAAATTTCTTGCGATGATTTTCATTCCGGCGGCTTCAAGGTTTTCAGCCGCCTGTTTTTCCCCGGTCCTGCCAAGACTTGCGCTGCTCGGCTTTTTATGCATTCTGCTCGGAAAATTCTTCCGGGTCTATGGCTTCTTTAATAAACAATTTTCTTTCTTCCAGAAGATTGATGGTTTTGGTATCCGCGGTGCTGAGAAGTTTTCCTCTTCCGTTAACAATTACCTGAATTATCGGACGCATGGGAGCGTCGGTGTGTATTCTGACAACCCTTGCAATTGAATTGTCATTTAAACGGACAATCGAATTGATGGGATAAATCCCCATAATTTTTGTAAACGCGATTATAACAGCAGGATCAAAACGGCGGGCGTTATCTGCAAGAAGGTTTTTTAAAGCCTGATAACCAAGAAGCGAGTTGCGGTATGTTTTCTTGCTGACCATCGCTTCAAACGCGTCTGCGACTGATACAATCCGCGCGCCTATATCAATTGCCTGACCGGCTACCTTATAAGGGTACCCCTGTCCGTCCCACCTTTCATGATGCTGCAGCGCGACATTGCTTACTTCCTGCGGGCCAAACAGTTCTTTGATAACAATTCTGGATGTGTGTCCCGGGTGGCTTTTCATCTGCTCAAGTTCAGCTTCAGAAAGCCTGCCTTTTTTTTCCGTGATGCCTTTGGAAAGCCTGAGCATGCCGATATCATGAAGCAAAGCGCCTGCGACTACATTGTGAATTTTATGATTCGGCAGTTTAAGTTCCTGCGCCATCAGCGCGGAAAGAATCGCCGTATTTACAGAGCTTTTTGCCAGTTCGTTATGGGTAATTTCTCCGCCAAGGATAAAACCCAGAAAACTGTCAGGATGTTCGCGCAAATCTTCAAGAAGCTGAATGGTGATGTTGTCAAATGTCCGCATCTGTATATTGGTGCCGGATTTAAAATCAGTAAACGCCTTGTTTAATTTCTCGATTAAATTTTTATACGCGCGGTACGGGCCCGAATTTTCACGCACTTCACTGATGATAAATTTGGCGGGCTTTTTGTTAACTGTATCTTTCCTCTGAGAAACGGTTTTTTCGTTTTTACCGCCGCTGTCGGAATCGCTTTCATCCAGCTCTTCCATCGCTTCGGCAAGTTCGGCTTCTAACGCCTTATACGCCGCGTTGGCGTCGCTCAGGTCCAGCGTTTCATCGTTTTTTACATTCGGATCGACAAGCTCTCCGTTTGTACTGACAGTTTCTATGTTTAGCTCGGTCAAAAGATCGATTTCTTTCCGGCGTAAAGGAACATTCGCCGGAATCAACAGATTTTTACCGATAGTGTATACCGGCTCTGAAAAAATCTGCCCTATCTTAAGATCGCTTGTATTTATAGATTTCATACTTTTAAAGTTTCCCATATAAGTATCGGCTATAACAGGGAAAATATTTAATTATGTGTTTACCGCGCCGTTATCAGGCGCATGAATCCGGTATAGCGCGTCTAAAATTTATTCTTTAGCGGCTGTATGAGCCTTTTTTACGTTTTTCTTAACGATAAGCTCTTTGATTTTGGCGCCTTTTCCGATCTTTTCGCGGATATAATAAAGTTTCGCCCTTCTGACTTTGCCGGGGCGGACGACTTCTACCTTGACAATACGCGGCGAATGCACCGGGAAGACCCTTTCAACACCGACGCCATAGGAAATTTTCCGCACGGTAAAGGTTTTACCTGCTTTTGAATTTTTCATGGCGATTACAAGACCTTCATAAATCTGGACGCGTTCGGTTTTACCTTCAACTATCTTGAAATGAACTTTAACTGTATCCCCTACTTTAAACTGGTCAAGTTCTGACTTCATTTGTCCGGCTTCAATTGCCTGAATCTCATTCATGATTTTCTCCTCGATTATGTTTATCTGACAGCTCCTGAGCCGTCAGGCGGTTTATAATACCGTTAACTTCCCCGTCAAAAATCCCAAGAGCTTTGCCGCGCTGTATCATATCAGGCCGATAGCGCATGGTTTTTTCTATTCTTTTCTCAAGGCGCCAAAGGCGAATCTGCTCATGATGCCCCGAAAGCAGAACTTCAGGGACTTTCATTGTATCAAAAACTTCGGGGCGTGTAAACTGGGGGTACTCCAAAAGTCCCGAAGAAAAGCTTTCTTCGTCAAGCGACTGGGCGCAAATCACATTGTCAACAAGCCGGTAGGTAGCGTCAATAACAGCAAGGGCTGCGACTTCGCCGGAAGAAAGAACATAATCCCCGACAGAAATTTCATCATCAACATAAAGATCGATTACTCTCTGATCGATGCCTTCATACCGCCCGCAGATTAAAATTAATTCCTGTTCAGCGGCAAGTTCCTGAGCAAGTTTCTGATTAAATTGTCTGCCAGAAGGCGTTAGAAAAATAATTCGCGGGTTTTTTTCGATATTCAACGAGTAGCTTTTTGCGTAATTCACCGCTTTTATTAACGGTTCCGCAAGCATTAACATTCCAGCGCCGCCGCCATAAGGCGCGTCATCGCAGGTTTTATGCTTGTCCGCGGCAAAATCTCGGATATTTACCGCCTGATATTCAATTATTCCGCGTTTTATGGCTTTTGCCATGATTGAATTCGCGAAGAAGGCGTCAGTGATTTCCGGGAATAGCGTTAAAACAGTGTATTTCAATCAGGCGGACTCCACCAGTAAGGATAAATATCCATAATTGTAAGATCCTGAAGGATTAAAATGCCGTTTTCCGGGTCGATAACAGAAAAAAACTCTTTCCTGAAAGGAATAAAACGCATATCACTGCTTACAATTAATTTAATTTCCATCAAATTACCGCTGCCGCCTTCGATAATGTCCGTAACATGACCGATTATTTCGCCTTTTTCAGACTGGACAGGCAGACCTTTTAAATCCTCAATGTAAAATTCGTCTTTATCTGAAAGCGGCGCCGCCTGTTCGCGGCTTACAATCAACTGCGCCCCGCTCAGGGTTTTTGCGGATTCCGGGCTGTCGATCCCCTTAAATTTGATGTGAACAACAGGCGGAGCACAGACAGCAATTTCATCAATTTGATATTCCCGCTCTTTATTGTCTTTGTTTACAATTACAGACTGAAGTTTTAAAAAATGATCGACTTCGCCAGAGCTTGAACGGACTTTCACAAAGCCTTTTACGCCGAAAGGAGAGCCTATGATACCAATTATAAATCTTTCGGTCATAGCTTTTGGTAACAGGCTGAAACCTGTTTGCGTCTAATCCAGAATTTCCAGTACGGTATGTTTTCCGGTTCTTGCGCTGGAAGCCTGAAGCACTGTCCTTATAGCTTTCGCGATTCTGCCATGTTTGCCGATTACCTTGCCTATATCGCTGTCGGCGACACGGAGTTCCAGAATTGTCGATTTTTCGCCTTCAACAACATTAACCTGCACCTGTGAAGGATCATCCACAAGAGACTTCGCCAGATATTCAATTAAATCTTTTTCCATTGTATTACCTGACAGGTTATTTAACTGTTACGTTTTTTTTGTTGAAAATTTTGCGGACTGTATCGGAAACAACTGCGCCTTTAGCGAGCCACGCTTTGGCTTTTTCGGCGTCAAAAACAATCTGTTTGTCTTCCGCTTCGATTGGGTGATACAAGCCAAGTTCTTCGATGGTTTTCCCGTCTCTCGGCGCCTGTTTATCCATAACCACAATGCGGTAATAAGGCCGCTTCTTTGTCCCAAATCTTTTGAGCCTGATTGTCGCGCTCATTTAATTCCTCCTGCTGTTTTCCCGTTCAAACGCTGTTTAAAAACGGGGTCTGACAATTAGTATATCGCGGCAGTTCAGACAGACATCACCGCAGAAAGATCATAATATTTTTTATTTATATTGTCTACAAGGTGGCTGCCGTCCTTTAACCATGTAATAATATCCATATGTACGAAATCGCAAGGCTGCTTGAAGGTATATGGTTTCAATTTAAGCAAATCGCGCCTTACTGGGCTTCCGGTCTTATTGCCGGATCGCTTGTGTCTGTTTATCTTTCAGGAAAAATTACAGATAAAATGGCGAAAACAGGCTCCGGCGGATTTTGGCTGGTTCCTTTGTGCCTTGCTTCGGTTTTGGGGATTATTTCTCCGCTTTGCATGTACGGCACTGTCCCGATAATCGCGGCGCTTGGCAGAAAAAACGTGCCGCAGCACATACTCGCTTCTTTTATGGTCAGCTCGATCCTGTTAAATCCAAATCTGTTCATTATGACTTTCGCGCTTGGAACAGGTATCGCTCTTGCGCGGCTTGCGCTTTGTTTTACAAGCGGTGTTCTTGCAGGCGCGCTTGTATATATTTTTTTCCGCGGCAGGCAATTGTTCCGCTTTGACCGCTTTGCAGATAACCAAAATGAAAAACCAAAGAAAAAGATTTTCTCCGATTTGTTTAAGGCGTTCAGAATAACATTCCCATATCTTTTATTCGGCATAACGCTGACGGCGCTGTTTGACAGATATGTTCCACCGGATTTAATTTCTTCGATGTTCGGCGCTAAACGCGGACTGGGGGTGTTATTCGCCACAACCCTTTCCATTCCGCTTTATGCCTGTGGCGGCGGAACAATTCCGCTGATTAACGCATGGATGCAGTCGGGCATGGGCGCGGGAGACGCGATGGCTTTCATGCTCGCCGGTCCTGCCGTAAAAATAAATAATTTAAGCGCGGTTAAAATGATATTAGGCGTTAAAAATTTTTTAATTTATATCGCGTACAGCCTTATATTTGCAATATTAACAGGGTTATTGATGATATAATTAATTATAGACAGGAGCAGTTATGGAAAAATCCGGCAGATTGATTTTTGTTTTTTTATTAGGTTTTATTTTAATGTGCGCAGGCTGCGCGGCAAGGAATACGGGTCTTTCGCAGAATTCGCCGGCGATCCGGCAGGCAGGCATTAACAATTTAGAAAATGGCGGGCAGCCTGCCGCGCCGCAAAATTCACCGCTTCCGGTACCGCCGCATTTAATTTTGTCAGTTTTTGTGGAAAATACCGACGGCACAGACGACGGAATAAAAAGACTGATTCAATCTATGCACAGGCAGGGACTCGATTTTTATCAATATGAGCAGACAGGTTTCGCGGCTTCTCCTTCAGGGCTTATAGCTTCTGACGACGTGATAATCATTAAAATTAACTGCCAGTGGGCGGAACGCGGCGGCACAAACACGGATTTAATCCGCTCTGTAATTCAAGCGATAACAGAGCATCCTGCCGGTTTCCGCGGCGAAGTTATAATTGCAGATAACGGGCAGGCGCAGTACGGAAGCGAAAGAAGGGGAGGAAGCCTGAGCTGGGCAAACGCCAACTCCGCGGACCGCAGGCAGTCTGCGGCGGATGTGGTGCGCATTTTTCAGCAGGCGGGATTTCGCGTAACGGGAGTTTTATGGGACGATTTTACAACTGTAAAAGTGCAGGAATTTTCTTCCGGTGATATGAAAAACGGATTTGTGGTGGAAAACACAGTACAAAGCACGGGCGCGGAAATTTCATACGCCAAATTTACAACTGAATACGGAACATATGTCAGCTTTAAAGAAGGAATCTGGAACGCAGACAGCCAAACATACTCAAGTGAAAAATTAAAATTAATAAATATGCCGGTGCTTAAATCGCACGCTTTGTATCAGGTAACAGGAGCCGTAAAAGCCTACATGGGTACGCCTTCCGACAGGCTGACAAACGGGCGTTCGCACAGCAGCATCGCAAGGGGCTGGATGGGAACACAGATGGTGAACACGCGGATGCCGGTAATCAATATAATGGACATGATTTGGATAGGCGTAGATCGCGGGCCGAATTCATCTTACTCGACAGCCAAACAAATTAATAAAACCGCGGCGTCTATCGATCCTTTCGCGCTTGATTACTGGGCAAGCAAAAATGTTTTAATACCGGAGGTGGCAAAACTTCCCGGAGGACGCGCGCCGGCGATGAACCCTGACGGTACAGAACCCGGCACATTCGGTTACTGGATGCGTTTATCGATAAATGAGCTTCATAAAGCGGGTATCCGGGCTACAATGAACGAACAGGAAATAACGGTTTATGACGCGTCCAATTAACAGACTTTGAATTAAGTTCAAATCTGCTGTATATTATATTTATGTATAATGTTTTAAAGGAGCTGCGAAATGAAAAAAATTGCAAGTTTTCAGGTCGATCATCTTAGGTTAAAACCAGGAGTATATGTTTCACGGAAAGATAAATTCGATAATACTGTTATAACAACTTTTGATCTGCGCTACAAGGAACCGAACAAGGAACCGGTGCTGGATCAGCCGGCGCTGCATACAATTGAACATCTCGGCGCTACGTTTCTGCGCTCGCATAAAAGCTGGTCTGATAAAGTAATTTATTTCGGACCGATGGGCTGCCGTACAGGTTTTTATTTAATTCTCGCGGGTGATTTTGATTCCAAAGAAATTCTTCCGCTGCTTACGGAAATGTATGAATGGATCGAAAAATTTAAAGGCGATATTCCGGGCGCGACTCCGATTGAATGCGGCAACTGGCGCGAACAAAACATCGATATGGCAAAACTGGAATGTAAAAAATACGCGGCGCTTTTGAAAAACGCCAAAAAAAGCAATCTTGTTTATCCAGGCCCAACGGCGTAACCGGAAATAAAATGAAATTAAGTAAAACCGTATTGTTCAGCCTTTTATTATTCCTGATTGTTTCAACAGCGGCTTTACAGGCTTCGCCCTTGCGTTCGGTTTATGAATTATTTCCATATTTGAATGAATCACAGAAAGATTATATTTTCAGCAAACGCGGATATAAAAATTATTTTTTAAGGAACGAAACGCCTGTTATAATACCTTCGATTAACTCAGGCATCAATCTGTTAAATATGGCAAGGGAAAAAAACCCCACACAGTATGTAGAAGCTCTTGTTGTAATACCTTATATATCAAGACCGCTCACCCTGCTTGATATTTATAACACAGTAGGCGGAATACAAAGACTGACCAACTACACCGTAGGAAACAGGGGCAGGATATATCCGCTTTTTAAAAGAAGCACAAGGCTTATTGACGGCAGCAGAAATACCCCGATTCCTGATCCTCCTTTTGCGACTGCGCTTCCGGCATCGGAAACATTATATATTTTGCTGGAAGATTCGGATTTTGGAAACACATATTTCCGGGGAGATATATCATTTACAAGCCGCGGTTTAATATGCAATTTAACTAATAATCGTCCCATATGGTACGCGATTTTCCCTGTAATGGGCGCAGAAAAATTTACAACGCTTTTATATATTGAACCGGTAGAGGAAGGAACCCTTATATACGGAATCGCAGGTTTGGATATTCCCGCGTTTCTTTTAAGTCTGTTCGATTTAAACATCGGGATAAACAGGCGCCTAAACATATTTATCGACTGGTTAACAGACGGTTTTATGGCTGTGCTTTAAATATTATCAAAACATCAGTTCAAAAAAGTTCTTATATCATCTTTTTTAATATTTTATCTTGTTATACAATGCCTTTATGTCAGATTTAACAGAATACAGCGGTAAAGCTACAATGGAAAAAATCACTTCGCTGGCAAAGCGGAGAGGTTTTGTTTTTCAATCATCGGAAATTTACGGGGGCCAAAGCGGCGCGTGGGATTACGGCCCGCTCGGCATCGAATTAAAGAACCGCATCGCGGGCACTTGGTGGAATGAAATGACGCGCCTTCACGATAATATCGCGGGTTTGGACGCCTCCATACTGATGCACCCGCGCACATGGGAAGCGTCAGGTCATGTCGAAAATTTCACAGACCCGTTAGTTGATTGCAAAAAATGCAAGTCCCGTTTCCGCGCGGACATGATCCCCGAAGAAAACCTTGCGGCAAAAAAATGCCCGGACTGCGGCGGCGAACTTACCGATACGCGGAAATTCAATTTGATGTTCAAGAGCCACATTGGTCCCGCAGAAGACACCGCAAGCGTTATATACCTTCGCCCGGAAACCGCGCAGGGTATTTATGTTAATTATAAAAATATAATTCAGTCAAACAGAATGAAAATCCCGTTCGGCATCGCGCAGATTGGAAAGGCTTTCCGCAATGAAATTGTCACGAAGAATTTTATTTTCCGCACATGCGAATTTGAACAGATGGAAATGCAGTTCTTTGTAAAACCCGGCACTGACGAAGAATGGTTCAACGAATGGCGAAGCCAGCGCTGGATGTATTACGAAAAGTTAGGCGTCAAAATGGATCATCTTCGCTGGCATCAGCACGGCGCGGATGAACTGGCGCATTACGCGAAAGACGCTTACGACATTCAATACCTTTTCCCGATGGGCTGGCGCGAGCTTGAAGGCGTGCATAACCGCGCCGATTACGATCTAGGCCGTCACGCGCAATTTTCCGGCAAGGACATGCAGTACATCGATCAGGACGCGGGCAACGAACGCTACATTCCGTACATCATCGAAACATCCGCTGGTCTTACACGTAACGTACTGATGATCCTCTGCGACGCCTACGATGAAGAACTAGTCGCCGAAAAAGGCAGCGTCACATCCGAAGGTTCCGCAGACGATTGGCGTACTGTTCTTCGCTTCCATCCCAACCTTGCGCCCATTACCGTTGCTATCCTTCCGCTGATGAAAAAAGACGGCCTCGCCGAAATGGCGCAGGACATCCGCAAGGAACTGCAGGACGATTACGCAACTGACTATGATCAATCCGGCGCGATAGGAAGACGTTACCGCAGACAGGATGAAGCGGGTACTCCCTTCTGCGTCACTGTTGATTACCAGTCCAAAGAAGACAGGACAGTCACTCTGCGTTTCCGCGATTCAATGGAGCAGGTAAGAGTGCCGCGGGCGGAACTCGCGGCCAAACTTAAGCAGGAAATTAAAAAGTATAAAAGGGTTAAATAATGAATGAATATAACATTACTTTAACATGGGATGATGAAGCCTCTGTATGGATTGCTGAAAGCCGTGATATACCAGGACTTATTTTGGAATCCGCTTCCTTTGATAATCTTATTGAACAGGTAAAAAAAGCAATTCCGGATCTCCTTGATCAAGACGGAAAAACGTTCTCTCAAGCCAAATTACATTTTAAAGCTGAGCGGCTGGCAATTGTAGCGTAATGGCCAGCTATGAAAACGATGTAAAAACCAAATTATCACAAAACGGCTGTTATTTAATGCGTCATGGAAGAGGCGATCATGATGTTTGGTTTAGCCCTATTACGAAATTACCTATTACAGTAGATCATAAAATCGTCTCCCGTCATACAGCAAACGGAATTATGAAACGAGCCGGAATAAAATGGCATTTCTAACCGTCTGCCTTAACCCGACAATTCAAAAAACCCTGCGATACCCGTCAATTATTTCCGGTACTGTTAACCGTACCGCGCTTCACCGCCTTGACGTGTCCGGCAAGGGCGTTAATGTTACGCGCGTTTTAACCCAGCTCGGCAAAAACGTATTGCACCTAACGCAGCTTGGCGGCGTAATGAAGCTGCTGTTTTTATCGTTATGCGAAAATGACGGGCTTTGCGTTGAATGGGCGGAAAGCGGAAGCGAAATCCGTTTTTGTTACACCCTGCTGACAGATGCCGCTGTTACAGAACTTGTCGAAGAATCTCAGCCTGTCGCCGCGGGAACAGAAAAACACCTGATAGAAAAGTTTGATATGCTTCTTGAAAAAGATAATTATTTTGATTACTCAGCGCCTGTCATTCCACATTCATCATTCTACAATCCTCACTGCCTTATTATCTCAGGCACAAAAGCCGCCGGGTTTTCTGACAATATTTTTCCGACTATGACACGTAAAGCAAAAGAAAAAGGGCTGTGCATAATTCTTGATGTTAAAGGCAATGATTTAATAAATTGTTTAGAATATGAACCTGATATAATCAAACCGAACCTTTATGAATTCGCAGCGACCTTTGCGCCGCAGTTAATTAAGGATAATGATTTGGTAATAAATGATAATAACAAGAACATTATAAAAGAAACGATAGAATCAAAAATAATGGATATAACGCAAAAATACAAATGCCGCGTAATCCTAACAAATGGCAGCAAAAAAATAATAACAGCAGATAAAAACAATGTAATTGAAATCGATGTTCCTGCTGTAAAGGCGGTAAACACAATAGGCTGCGGAGACGCGTTTACAGCCGGACTTGCGGCCGCACTAAGCGGCGGAGCGGATATTATCGCGGCAATCAATGAAGGTAACCGGTGCGGCGCGCTAAACGCAGGGCTGGAAAAACCGGGTGTAATCCGCTAGAGTTAACATATGTCCGCTTTATTGGAATCGGTTTTTGTTTCTCTAAAAAACGCGCAGGCGAAACTTGCGTTGCAAAACCGCGCGGCAAAGGACATGGCGCTTGCCGCCGCCGCCGCGGAAATTGATCGCTATCGAAAAACAATTTTACAGGCCAATTCGCGCGATGTTGAAAAGGCGCGATCAGGCGGAATGAAAGAAAGCCTTATCGACCGTCTGCTTCTTAACGATAAACGGATAGACGGCATAATCGAAGGAATAAACATTGTTATAAGACAGGATGATCCCATCGGTAAAGTGCAGACTGGCTGGACGCTTCCAAATGGCTTACAAATAGAAAAAGTAACTGTACCGGTCGGCACCGCCGCGATCATTTATGAATCACGCCCGAATGTTACAGCAGACTGCGCCGCTTTATCGTACAAAGCCGGCTGCTCGATACTTTTGCGCGGTTCTTCATCCGCGCTTGAATCCAACAGGGAAATTGTTAAAGCGATTAAAAACGGGCTTGCATCAGGCGGCGGAATTGAAGACGCTGTCGCGTTAGCTGATTCAGGCAGCAGGGAAGAAATTGACATAATATTAAAAGCGCGCGGTTATATCGACGCGGTTCTTCCGCGGGGCGGGCGTGAGCTTATACGTCATGTAGTTGAAAACGCGCGCGTCCCCGTTATCGAAACAGGCGAGGGAAACTGTCACATCTATGTTGAGCCGTCGTATCTTGAAACAGGCGAGGGCATCGTCAGCGCTGTCGATATTATTTTAAACGCGAAACTGCAAAAACCGGGCGCCTGTAACGCAGCGGAAACTTTGCTTGTACACAAAGACGCGCTAAACAGGTTGATGGAAACACTTGGAGAAAAAATCGCAGGTAAGGCAGAACTGCGGTGTGATGCCGCGTCAAAGGCGGCGCTTTACGGCGGACAATCAAATGTAAAAAAACTGCCGGAAGGATTAATCGTAAAGGACGCGGAGGAAGAAGACTGGTCAACGGAATTCCTTGATTACATTCTGGCGGTAAAAACTGTTTCGTCCTGCGACGAAGCGGTCGCACACATTAATAAATACGGAACAAAACATTCAGAAGCGATTTTAACAAACAATTTAAAATCCGCGGAAAAGTTCCGCGCGCAGGTAGACGCAGCCTGCGTTTACGTAAACGCGTCAACGCGTTTTACAGACGGCGGCGAGTTCGGGTTTGGCGCGGAACTTGGAATCAGCACGCAGAAATTCCATGCAAGGGGTCCGATGGGGCTTGATGCACTTACGACAATTAAATATCTTATAACAGGCAGCGGACAGATACGCACATGATTCCAAAACTGATAAATGACGCGCGGAAAATTGTTTTTAAAATAGGCTCCAATACTCTCGCGGGCAGCGACGGAAAGATCAATTTAACTTTCCTAGACGAATTCGCGCAGCAGGCCACTGCGTTAATAAAGAAAGGCAAACAGGTTATCATTGTTTCTTCCGGCGCGCAGGTTGCGGGCCTTTCCACACTGGACAAGTGGGCGCGAAAAAAAGACATTCACTACAGGCAGGCGCTTTGTGCGGTGGGGCAGGTGCAGCTGATGAAAGCGTGGCGGCGCGCGTTTGAAAAAGACAATCTTTTTATAGCGCAGATTCTTTTAACGCGCGAAGATTTCAGCGACACAAACAGAACATTGAACATGCGCAACACGCTTTTTACGCTTGTGGACGAAGGCATCATCCCAATCATTAATGAAAACGATACTGTCTCCGTGGAAGAAATTAAAATCGGCGACAACGATACGTTAGCTGCAAACTCGGCGATTTTATGGAGCGCGGACCTTCTGATACTTTTCAGCGACATTGACGGTTTATACGATAAAAATCCAAAAGACAATCCGCAGGCGGTTTTAGTGGAAGAAGTGCATGATATCGACGCAATACGCAAAAATATCACCATAGGCGACGCAAACAGTTTCGGCACAGGCGGCATCGCTACAAAACTGGAAGCGGCGAAACTTGCGCTTTCCTACGGCATTCCGGCAATTCTTGCAAACGGCGGCAGACCGTGGTGCGTTGAAGCTCTCGCCGAAGGCTCGCAAAAAGGAACCGTGTTTTTCGCATAACAGACAGCGGAAATTAATTAGAATTAACTTTGTATTTACATGACAGGGTATATAAGTGTAAGTCTAAATTTATTTTTCTACAAATAAATATTAAAGACCTGAGCGTATTATCTTATATGTTATATATAGGCAGGAGCAGTCTGCTCCCGCCTGTAAAATATACAATACTAATTTGAAAGGTATTCGTATTTAGTATTTATGTTTTATAACATGAATACCCGTTATCATTTTGATGTGAATACCAATATATTTAACTTGAAAGGAGCGGCGCTAGCCCACAGGGGAAAACATTTCAGGAACTCACTGCGAAGGAGACCTGCGAATAAAACAATAACAATTAGCTCGAAAAAAATACCGTATTAAAATAAGCTAATCTTTCTTTTTTGCTCTATGATTTCGGATTATTTTAATACGGTGGGCTTCTGAGCAGATTCTTCCTGAGTTTTCTCCTGTGGGCTAGCGCCGCTCGTTTTAAGATTAGGTTTTAGTATTCACATCAAAAAGAAAGAAGGTTCATTAATAAAAATATATTCCCTGCCATGTGAATACCCATATAAATTTATTAATACTTTATCCGGTTAATAAAACTCAGGCGTTTTTTTCATCGCGTTGTTTTTGCTGCGCTTCTTCTTTTCTTGCTTCAGCGCGGTCTTTCATGTCTGCAATGCCGATAAACACAGCGATAAGACCGCAGAGAATTGCTACTACAGGAACGCCGCCCCGTAAAAAGGCGAGCACATCATCGCCCCAGCCAAGTCCGAAACCAATAATATCCGCCGGTAAAATCGCGAAAACGGCGGCGGCAATGATTAATAAACCAATAATAGTTGCTTTCATTTTTTACTCCCTGTTTTTATTTACAACGCAGTTTCCCGCGTACGTGCGCGAAAATTATTTTTGCCGCGTTTGTTTATATATCATTATCGTAAATGCAATGATGAAAAAAATCATCCTGATGGTAGGCAGGACAAACGTAATTACAGGAATACTGTTAATAACCAGAACATCATCAATGCTGATTCCGAAAATTTTCAGAACAGAATAAACTGTTTCGATATACGCCACAATTATTCCGAAGATAATAAGCATCCACGCAGTATCCCTGATTTTCGGCCATAAAAAAATCGCCAGAAAAGCCGCTACGGCTCCAAGAATCAGCTGACTGGAAATATAAATTGTCTGCCCTGCGTCCATACAGGTAAGTATCTGATCAATAATGAAAAAATTCAAGCCTATGGAATATTTGATTTATTTAAAAATTCATTGCCATGTGTTATAATTCAAACCGGAGTAAAGCGGGGAATGATCGATGAAATAAAAAACTACGAATTTAACCACACAACCCTTGACGCTGCGCCTATCGGCGTTACCATTTTTGATGAATCCATGGAAATAGTCGAATGTAATGAAGCGATTCTAAAATTATTAGGAGCGACTAAACAATATTATAAGGAAAATTTTTTTAAACTGTCCCCCATGATACAGCCTAACGGAGATGATTCGCGGGAAAAAGCGTCCGAAATATTAAAACGGGCGCTTAACGGCGAAAATCTGACCTTTGAATGGACGCATTTATCCGGCACAGGCGAGTTAATTCCTTTTGAAATTACAATGACGCGCACAAAATATAACGGAAAGTATATGGGGCTGTGTTATCAATATGACCTTCGCCATATAAGACATATGACAGATGAATTAAAAATCCAAAGCGATCTTTTAAAAGTGCGCCTTGAGCAGCAGGAACTAATTTCAGAAATATCAAGGCGCTTTGTTTCTTCTGACAATTCGCAGATGCTTGTGAATGAAGCGATTGCCAAACTAGGGCGGTATTATAAAGTATCAAACGTAATTATTTTCAGCCACGATTATAAAAGCGGCATAGCGACGCTTGTTTATTTCTGGTCGACATACGGCCTGAAGCCGGACAGGATAAAGATTGATACTGACGGTTTAATAAAAGACAGTTTTCCCGAAAGGCTTTATAACATCACATCGGTTCCGATTCTTTCAAGTACGGATACATCGGCAAGCAGCCATACGCTTTTTAAGATATTAAACGACGATGGCGTAAACGCGTTTATCTGCGCGCCGCTTTATGTAGAAGGCAACCTGTGGGGAATGATCGCGGTAGAGCAATGTCACTCAACGCGCCAATGGACAGACAGCGAAAAAAGTTTTATCGCGATGGCGGCAAGCACCATCGCCAGCGCCATCACTCTGGACATTTATAACACAAGGCTTAAAGACGCGGTGACAAAAGTTACGGCTGCCAGCAAGGCCAAGAGCGAATTCCTGTCCAACATGAGCCATGAAATGCGCACGCCGATGAACGCCATTATCAATATGACGGTGATAGCGAAAAACACTTCAGATTTGGAAAGGAAAAATTACGCGCTGGAAAAAATCGGAGACGCGTCAACTCACCTTTTGGGAGTTATAAACGACATTCTTGATATGTCAAAAATTGAAGCAAATAAATTCGAACTTGTTCCCGTAACGTTTAATTTTGAAAAAATGATTAACCGCGTTGTGAATGTCGTTAACTTCCGCGTGGAGGAAAAACACCAGATACTATCAGTACAAATTGACAAAAATATTCCCGGCTTTTTATTCGGCGACGATCAGAGAATTTCGCAGGTAATAACAAATCTTTTGGGAAACTCAATAAAGTTTACTCCCGAAAACGGCGTTATCAGCCTTAACGCGGAATTTATCTGCGAAGAAGAAAGTTTCTGCACATTAAAAATCAGCGTAACGGATACGGGAATCGGAATAAGCAAAGATCAGCAAAAGAATCTTTTTCAGTCTTTTCAGCAGGCGGAGACAAGCACAGCCCGCACTTACGGCGGCACGGGACTTGGGCTTTCAATTTCCAAAAGTTTTGTAGAAATGATGGGCGGAAATATCTGGGTTGAATCAACATACGGCAAAGGATCAACTTTCGCGTTTACAATCAAGGTTGAGCGCGGCAGGGAAAACGAAGAGCTGCAGGACGCGCAGAAGCCGCAAGCCGCGGAAGACAACGATTTTACGGGACATAGAATTCTGCTTGTCGAAGATATGGAAATAAACCGCGAAATCGTACTGATGCTGCTGGAATCGACAAACATAGAAATTGAATGCGCCGTTAATGGAATACAGGCAGTGGAAATGTACATTGAAAAGCCGGGAAGATACGAAATGATTCTTATGGATATTCACATGCCTGGAATGGACGGTTATGAAGCAACGCGGCAAATACGCGGCATTGAACAAAAAAGCGGCGAAGAACGGCATACGCCGGTAATCGCGATGACAGCTAACGTTTTTAAGGAAGATATAAAACACTGTCTGGACGCCGGAATGGATGATCATATAGGCAAGCCGCTGGATTTGGAAGTTGTTCTGGGAAAACTGCGGCATTACATTCAAAAAACTTAAAAAAAATCAAACTGCTTCGAATTGTTTTACGGCATAGGCAACCGCGTTTTTAAGATCGTCAAGGTTTTTGCGTTTTAACACAACAAGCTGGAAAATAGCGGCTTCGACAAAACCATAAAGAAAATTATACGCCGTTTTAAGATTTACTTTTTTCAGCTCTCCCGCCTTTACGCCGTTAATAATTACTGACGAAAAAATATGCCGCAGTTTTACTGTTCTTCTTCGCACGCGTTCTTCAGGATTGGCATCGCCTTTTGAAATATGTAATAAATAATCAAGAACAACGGAAAGCAGCTGCCGGTTTTTTTCCAGCAAATCAAAAATGGATAAAAGAATCTTGTTGATTTTATCGGTTGTCTTCATTGCCGCGTCGTCCCGAATCGCGTTCAGATTTTTTTCGGCGCTTAATAAAAGTTGTTTTATGCTGTAGGTAAAAATTTCTCTTTTGTTTTTAAAATAGAGATACAGAATGGTTCGCGTAATTCCGCATTTGTCTGCGATTTTCTGGAAAGTCGCGGCTTCAAATCCGTCGTCCATAAAAACAGTAAGGGCTTTTTCCAGGATTTTTTCGCGCCTTTTATCATGTTCAACAGTGACTGCCATATTTAAAACCTCTTTTTATTATTATAAACCAGTTTGTTTCAAGATACCTCATATTGATAAAAATAGGAAGGAATCGCGCCGTTGCTTATTTCCCTGCATGAATCGGCTTTTTTTCCGAAAAAACTTTCAAAGCCGCTGTGATCGGTTATTACAGCCAGCTTCCAGCCGGAAAAACGCGATTGAAGTCCTGCCATTTCGCCGTAAATCCTTTCAGCCGCTGCCTGATCCCCAAGCCGCTTGCCGTATGGCGGATTGGTAACAAGAAAACCGGAAGGCGTATGCGAAGCGGAACCAGCTTCTTCAGCATCGAAAGGAGAGACAGCTTCCTTCATCGGAATGGCTTTTAAATCGATACCTAAGGAGCCGCGGTCTACTGTGCGGATTCCGCGCTGAGGCTCCCTGCCTTCGGCAATATCACGCAGGCGGGCAGCGTTGGAAACTGCGATGGAAACTGAACGCATATCTTCATCGCTGCCTGCAATTCTTACAAGACGGTTAAAATCAATTTTACCGCGGAATTCATCACGCACTGTCTGTTCAATTTTTTTGTCGGCGATTAGAAGATCGTCAATCGAAAAATGTCTTCCAAGCCCCGGCGCGATATCCCATGCGTACATCGCCGCTTCGATTAAAATTGTACCGGACCCGCAAAAAGGATCGTATAACGGAAATTTCCGCTTCCAGCCTGATAAAAGCAAAATTGAAGCGGCGGTGGTTTCCCGCAGCGGCGCGGCGCCGCCTTCGCTCCGGTAACCCCTTTTAAAAAGCGGCTCCCCGCTTAAATCAACAAGCAGGGAAACAATATCTTTTTCTATGTACACCCGCACTTCAGCGGCTTTAACCGCGCTTTCGCCTTTCGGAGTAATTTCAGGTTCAGGAAGCCTGGTCATTTTGTATTTGCCGCAAAGGCGCTGCGCCGCCGCCTTGTGAACAATCGACTGAATGCTGGTTTCGGCTTTCAATGTCGAACGGTTAGTGCGCACTTTCGCGATTCGAAGACCCATACCCTTGGGCACAAGGCGTTCCCATTCCGCTGCCGCTGTTCCTTCAAACAACGAATCAAAATCCAGCGCTTTAAAATTGGCGGCTTCAATAAGGACGCGGTCAGCGGCGCGAAGACCGATCAGCGCCTGATAAAGCCCCTGTAAATTTGCCCTGAAACGCACCCTGCCGAAAAGCGAATCTTCAATTTTAATAAAACATTTTTCGCTGCCTAGTTTTCGCAGTTCATTTGACACAACTTTCTCGGCGCCGACCGCGCAAAGAGCGACAGCGCAGCTAACGCCTTGTGCGGCTCCTGATTTTTCCATTAGTCAGTATATGTTATTAAAACACTCTAATCCACTATTTATTAAACTGATCCGAAATTGAAATAAACAGATCGGCAAGGGCTGGATCAAAATGAGAGCCTTTTCCGTCTTTAATTATGTTTAGCGCCTGCTCCTGCGTAAAAGGTTCCTTATATGGTCTTTTGGATATCAGCGCGTCATAAACATCAACTATTGCCATAAGGCGCGCGGGAAGCGGAATGTCTTCGCCCTTTATGCCGTACGGATAACCGCATCCGTCCCATCTTTCATGATGATAAACCGCGAATAAAAAAGCATAATCTAAAAATTCCTGCTCGCCGGTTTTATTCTGAATCTCCTTGATTATATCCCCGCCCAGAATCGTGTGCTTCTTCATTAAATCAAATTCTTCGTTTGTCAGCTTTCCCGGTTTCCGCAGTATTGCGTCGTCTATGGCAATTTTTCCCACATCATGAAGCTGCGCCGATAAAACCATCTGGTCGATATCCCATGACGCTGTCCTGCTTTTAAAATATTTATCATGAAGAATAGCATCGATAAAAATTCTAAGATATTTGCTTGTGCGCGTAATATGTCCGCCTGTCGTATCGTCGCGGCGTTCGACAAGTTCGGCGATTGTTTCCATAACAGCGTTTTTAAGCTCGACAATCCGTCCGGCTTTTTGAACCACCATTTTTTCTAAGTTGTCATTGTAAGAGCGCAGCTCTTCTTTCCGTTTCATGATTTCGCTGTTAGCTGAAACAAGACTGTCATTCAGTTTGCTGATTTTATACGTATTAACGAATGTCCTTACCTTGCCGTTATAAAGCAGAATTTTCGTAATAATGATAATCAGGAAAATGTTGATAACATGCGACTGTACCCCGAAGAATTCGTTGGTTGACTGATTTTTCATGCTAAGAATATAAATTGTCGCTCCAAAATACAGTATCGCGAATGTTATAAATATTTTCGGCTTAAAATCAGGCAGGATGGTAAATAAAAATATTGTAACAAAAAATATAAAAGGAATTTGATTAACAGTTCCCGTTGAATTAATTGTAAATTCATACAGAATATAAAGGCTTGCGATAAGCAGATAACAGATAAACCATAAAATCTGTTTTCTCGCGCCCTTCTTAAAAAAGATTACCGCGATATTAAAAAGCCCGATAATGGCAAATTCGCTGTAATCGATAAAATCAAAAAAACCGCCGTCCATGTTCTGGTTTGTCAGCAGGATAAAAACAGGATTAATAAATTTGGCGATAACGGCTATAATCGTCAATATTCTGATGCTGCGTACGCTGTTTTTAAGCTGAAGTTCATCAAACTGATCCTGCAGTTCGGGCGGAATGGATTCGATTATTTTAATTTTGATTAAAGATTTAAATTTATCACAAATGCGTTTTATCATTTATAACTTCTCTTTTGTAAAATATAAAACATCGGTATACTGCCGTCAATTGCGTATCGGCGCCCAAATTATTGCGTCATAATGATTATTACGTTATAATGCTAATATGTCTGCGTTTATTAAACGAAAAACCCGTTTGATTCCGGTATTGCTGGTTTTTTTTCTCAGCCTGATTCCGCTAAGCGCAGACACTACCGCAACTGATATTTTTCACTGGTCTTTTTCGGGAAGCCTTTTTTATTTCGCCGCGGATAACGGCGTTGACTCAGACCCCGCTCCGATTCTTCCTGTTTTGGGATTTTCCGCAGGCTGGCGGTTTTGGGGCCCTTTAAGGATCGAACTGACAGAGGACATTTATTTTACAAATTACCAGTTAAATACAGAGCACGGCTATCCAATGGCGTGCAATCAGGAAGAACGTTCCGCGTTTGTTTTGGGCTTTATCACGGGGATTCAATTAACAGGTTATATTCCCATTGGCAGAAACGGAATCGGCATCAGAATTTACGGCGGCCCTGCCGCGGATTTGCGCGTTGTTCTTCTGGCATTCGGCTTAAACCATCCGTCGGATTTTCAGGGCGATGAAAGGGACGCCCAGCTGCAGACAGACGCGATTCGCGATTATTTCTGGAGCGAAAGCAGATGGTTTATGCCGGTATTCGGCGTGGGGATGGATTTTCCTGTAAGCGAACATTTCAAGATTGGATTTGATCTTCGCGCGTGGTTTCCTGTTTATAAACTCTGGACAAACGATAATACTCCGGCCATCGACGGCTGGCGCTTCGGGGCTGGTGTGCGCATAACGCCCCGTAATAATTCCTGATGAAGAAACAGAAAAACTTTATTTACAAGTGTTCGTCCTGCGGTCATGAAGAGCCGAAATGGCTTGGACGCTGCCCCGAATGCAGCGAATGGAATACGTTAGTTGAAACAACCGCGAAAAATGAAAATCCGGCTCATGGCAGGCGCGGAAACAGGCAGACTGATTTTACCGCGCAGACACTGCCGCTTGCCGCGGTAGACCCGATGGAAGGCAGCCGTATCTCAAGCGGAATCGGCGAACTTGACAGGGTGCTTGGCGGCGGCATCATGAAAAGGTCATCGATTCTTGTCGGCGGGGAGCCGGGCATCGGGAAGTCAACCTTGCTTCTGCAGACTGCGGCAAGCGCAGTTACAAAAGGGCGCGTTCTTTACATATCCGGGGAAGAATCTGCGGGCCAGTTAAGGCTTAGAGCGGACAGGCTTGGTTTAAACGCCAATAAAAGCGTGATGGAGCGCATAGAAATTTTATGCTCGGGAAACCTTAATGAAATAGAAACCGTTTTAAATAATGTAAAACCGATCCTTGTTCTTGTGGATTCCGCGCAGACACTTTTTTCCGAAGACGCAGGTTCAGTGTCAGGCAGCGTCAATCAAATGAAATATTGTTCTTTTGAATTAATTTCATGGGTAAAAGAACATGACGCGGCATTATTTTTAACGGCGCATGTAACAAAAGAAGGCATAATTTCAGGTCCAAAAACTCTTGAACACATGGTCGATACAGTCCTTTATTTTGAGCAAAACGATAAAACTTCAGGAATGAACGGAACCGAAGACTGCCGCTTCCTGCGCGCGGCAAAAAACCGGTTTGGCTCCATCGATGAAATCGGCATCTTCACAATGGGCGGACAGGGACTTTCCCAGGTTGAAGACACAGGCCGGATGTTTTTGGTCCGGCGCGGAACAGATAACAATATATCAACATTACCGCCCGGCGTAGCGACTGCCGCGATACTGGAAGGCTCAAGAACGATCCTTGTTGAAATTCAAGCGCTTTGCATTCCTGCCAAAGGCACGATTAGCCGCGTTTTTTCAGATAAGATTGATTCAGGCAGGGTCTCCCGAATTTCAGCCGCGTTGGAAAAACATCTGGGTTTAAGGCTTTCGGATCAGGATTTATATGTAAACGCGGCAGGCGGCATCCGGGTAACAGAAGTAGGCGTCGAGCTTGCACTTGCTTTCGCTCTTTATTCCGCAAGAACAGGACTTGCATTGCCTGCCGATCTTGTAATCGCAGGTGAATTATCCCTGACAGGGGAAATCCGCCCGATACGCCGGCTTTCAGGGCGCGTAAAAACAGCGTTAAATCTTGGCTTTGGGTCTTTTCTGGGCCCTGCCGAATCGGAGCAGACGAAGGGATTAAGATCGGCTTCTGATATAAAATCCGCGATAAAAATAATTTTTGGCGGAAAACTATTAAAAGAAAATAATTAATGGCAAAAATTTAACAGTTTATGACAAAATTTATAAAGGGGCTTGACAATAGTTATATATCAGCATATATTATCGATAATTGGGTTTATTTTAGTTTTGTGTAATGATTTTTTTTGCGGATTTAGGAAAAAACCGCGTGGCTTAGAGATTAGTTCTTTTCTAGGAAACCAGTTTCACTGGGCGGTCCAACGTCGTTGGACAATTCACTTCGTCAATGCAGGCTTGCCGCTTTTTTCCCCAAATAACTTGCATCTATTTTCTCATGATAACGGACAGAATGTCTTTTATCATGGAAGATGAGTCGTCCGCTTTAGCGGACGTGAATACTTGGACGTAAGTCCATCAGACTAGTGCATTTATGCACAAAATCTGCGGCGTGCCCGGACGCAGTCGCAAACTAACGCTGAAAGCGTTGCGCTAAGAGCGTTTCGCTTTTAGCATGCGTTGAAAAACGTTTGTTTGTTCCGGCGAAGGAATTTTCTCAATGGCGAAGAAATTGTATGTCGGTAACCTATCCTACAACACCACCGAAGATGGTCTTAAGACCCTTTTTTCACAATTTGGCAGCGTTGCATCGTCAAAAATCATTTTCGATCGTGAGACCGGCAACTCCAAAGGTTTCGGATTTATCGAAATGGGGAGCGATGAAGAAGCAGCAGCGGCTATCACAGGGACGAACGGCCGTGAGTTTGAAGGACGCCAGCTGCGCGTAAACGAGGCGATGGATAAACCGCGCCGTGAACGCGGAGGCGGCGGCGGAAACTGGTAATTAATACATAAAACCGGTTATCTGCTAAGGCGCTTAAATAAGCGCACACCGGCGCACTTTACAACAAAAGGAGTAAAAGTGCGCCGTTTTTTTATTTTCCCGTCTGCAAAAAATATTTAAAAAAGTTATGTTCACTTTTTCGTTCTTTTTATTTCCGCGTCTGTGTGCTGTTTTTCAAGTTCGTTCATTATAGCGTCGGCGACAGCCTGTTTCTTGTCTTCATCGTCAGACGCTTCCGCTATCACTTTTTCGCGGAATTTCGCGCAGTCAGTTACAGGGCTTACCGTTACGCGAATAATATCCTTGCTGACAATATCGTTCATCATATCGGTCTGCTGAACGTGCAGAATTTCGCCGTTTAGCGATACAAAGCACATATAATCAAATGAGCGGATGTACGAATCAATTTCGCGTACGCCTTTCTTTGAGTCAGGCTCCCAGGGGCGGTAACGGGTTCCGGACGGAAACACAAGAACAAGATGACCTTTATATTTATGCCTGATTAAAGATTTCATCGCGGCGCGGTTAATTGTATTGGCGCGGTTGATTTCGTCCTTGTCTTTTTCAGGATCCATCGATTGTACCGATCTGCTTGGATAAATAACAATTTTTGTATAAGCTCCGGTAAATGCCGCAACCACAGGATTGTCTTCGTTTAATTTGATGCCGCCGATTGCGATTAACGAATCGCTGATATCCTGACCGCGGCTTCCCGCTTTTCGCGCCATATACGAAACAATTGAAAGATCAAGATTACTGTAATGTTCAACAAGCAGCAAACAGGCTTTTCCGGATTCAGCTTTTTCCAGCAATTCCAAAAGATTTTCATAGCCGTCAAGGCCGCTTCCGGGAAGAACCAGATATTCTACCATTTCATCAAGAATGGAAAGAACATTATGATCTCCTTCTTGATAAACATTATTTTCTGTGACGACTGTCGGCGCTTTGGATACCTTTATCACTCTTTTAATTTGATCGCCGAAAACAGTTGTTAATGTGTCCATCATCATTCTCCAGTTTTGATTAGCTCGATTATTACCCTGCAGGCGGAACACATCTCGTCCACGCTGATCCATTCAAGCCGGCTGTGAAAATTACGTCCGCCTGTAAAAATATTCGGAGTCGGTATACCAAGCTCGGTCAGCCGGGAACCGTCTGTTCCGCCGCGTATGGGCTTTAAACGCCATTCGATTCCCGCGTTATCCATTGCTTGTTTTAACCGGTTCAATACCGCAGGGTTTTCATCTATCTTCAATTTCATATTGTAATATTGCGGCGTTGTCTTAACAATTACCTTTCCACCGGGAAATTGAGCTTCAACCGTGGCGGCAAATGCACCTAACGCAGAAACGCGGCGTTCCATTCCGGCGCTGTCAAAATCGCGGAGAAACACTTCAAGCGAAGCCTTTTCCAAATCGCCAGATATTTCAAGCGGACAATAATAGCCGAAATAGCCGTCTGTGGCTTCCGGGCTTTCATTGCGCGGAAGAAGCGTTGCGTATGTTGACGCCATAAGCGAAGCGTTGACAAGAACGCCCCTTGCTTTTCCAAGATGAATCACTTTACCGTGAAATTCAATGTCCGCCTTCCATGCGTTAAAACACTCAATTTCAATTTCACCTTCAGGGCCGCCGTCTACCGTGTAACAATAAACAGATTTAATTTTATCTGCAGGAAATTCGGGAAGCCCTTTGCCTGTTTCTTCATCAGGCGTAAAAATGATCTCGACTTCGCCATGTGAAATTTGCGGATTGGAAATAAAGTATTCAACAGCCGCCATAATTTCCGCGATTCCTGCCTTGTTATCGGCGCCAAGTAAAGTTGTTCCGTCGGTGTGAATAATCGCTTTCCCTTTTTGTCTGCCAAGATCTTCATCTTCCGCAGGATCAAGCGATATACCGCCCGCAAGCCTGATTGCCTCGCCGCTATAGCAGGTCACAAGCTGCGGCTTAACATCCTTTCCTGAAACATCGCCCGCTGTATCAAGATGAGCCAGAAATCCGATGCACGGCATACTTTCCTTTCCGGGGCTTGCGGGCAGACAGGCTATCACATAACAGCTGTCTGTCAGTTTTACGTCATTTAAACCAAGCTTTGTAAGTTCGCCGTAAATGGCTTTTGCCAGTTCCATCTGACCCGGCGTTGAAGGAGTTTTATCGATATGACGATTGCTTTCCGTATCGTAACGGACATAGTTCATAAATCGCGGCACGATAAGGTTTTCAAGTTGTTTGTTGTTCATGAAAATGATTATAACAGATTTCAGGAAACAACACAGCATGGGATATTTCATACTTTTTGAGTAGATATATAAATTAATAATGGTTAATAATTCTAGTGACTTTATCGACTATTTCCTGTCTTTGCATTGGAGTAAGCGTTCTAATATCTATTGTGGATTTATTCTGGAATAAGCAATAAGACTCTATATTAAATGCTGACGCTATTTTTTCAATCATATCAGGAGAAGGGAATTTTTTGCCTACTTCTATTTCAGCGATATATGCCTGTGATGACTCACATAATTCAGCCAATTTAACCTGCGAAAATTTGTATGCTTTTCTGAAATCTTTTAAGTTTATTATAAAAAGTTCTTGAAAAGTCATTTATTTACTTCCTTAAATTAAGTACAATATTTTTCCAATTTATATGCTAATAGACTGTAAAATTCATTGACAACATGCAAATTGCATGTTATATATAAATTAATCAACGTATAGCAAGTTATTTGCTATAAAATTTTACTTTTTTGGAGGAATTAAATGAAAAGCAAATTATTTTCATTGGCGGGAATACTTGCAATTATGCTAGTATTGGGACTGACGGTTACCGGGTGCGCTTCCTTATTTGGCGGATCAGCTCCGAGTACCTTCGTACGCGGACAAGCCGGAACTACCACAATAATGCTTAGACCGGGTTTGGATTTTGATCAGGCATATAGGGAAGTATCGTTTATTTTATTACAAAAGAATTTTCAAACAGAAACTTTACAGCCGGAAGCAGGTTACATACGCACTAACTGGAGGGTATGGACTACTGCTAGAGGCCAGATTAATGACAGGTATAGAGTAAGAATCTCTGTTACTTTTAATCCGTCCCGGACGCAAGTAACATTAAACGTTGAAGGTCAGTGGCAGGATGGTAGCGGCAACTGGCTTCCTGGTAACGACACTGCGATAAGCGAAGACTTGCGGACAGAATTAATGATGGCTGTAGGTAATTAGAGTTATCTAATAAATTAAAACAGCTTTTACTTCGTATAACGTTCCATGCAGCTGATCTCCGCCCTGATTAGGCGGTACTGGTGTCCTGTCCGATTCAGACAGGGCACCGGTAATTTTAAATTGGATATTGTAAACATTTTCTAACCCTTGTAAAAATACATAAAAACTCCTAGACTAAAACCATGCAGGAAATACAAAAAAACCAAATGTTAAAGATAATGGAGCGGTATGGAAACGATCCGCAGCAGTTAATTGCGGTTTTGCTGGACATTCAGGCTGCTTCCGGAAAATTCTGCGTCGAAAAACACTGGGCGGAACTTACTGCGGAAGTTTTAAAAATCCCGTTATCAAAAATCTATGATGTTTTAACATTCTATTCCATGTTTAATACAAAACCGCACGGCGAGTATATCGTCGAAATATGCCGAAGCACACCGTGTTTTTTTGCCGGTCATTCGGCAGCCCACGACGGCGACGGCAAAGGCGGATCACAGGAAGTAGTGCGTTTTTTTGAAGAAGCGGCAGGAATCAAAATGGGCGAAACCACGGCAAACGGCAAGTTATCGCTTGTATACACAAGCTGCATAGGCGCGTGTGACATAGGCCCTGCTGTAAAAATCGGCGATGATGTATTCGGCGGTTTAACGGAAGAAAAAATAAAAACACTGGTTAAATGCTGCCTTACAGGCAACAGGCAGGAGTTAAGAGCTTTATGTCAAAATTAGTAAATCTTCTAACAGGCGGAGCCGATCGCGCTTACTCGCTGATAATAAACGAATATGAAAAATCGGGCGGCTTTAAGGCGTTAAAAAAAACAATCGCAAGCTCCCCGGAAGAAATAATCGCGGAAATAAAAAAGGCCCAGCTGCTTGGGCGTGGCGGCGCCGCGTATCCTGCGGGAAAAAAATGGGAACATCTTCTGCATATCCCGGAAAACCCGAAGTTCATTGTTTGTAATGCTGATGAAGGCGAGCCTGGTACTTTTAAAGATCGTCTTATAATGGACTTGCTGCCTTTTAAACTGCTGGAAGGCATCATAATCGCGGGCTTTGTTTTCCGCGCCGATTCAGGGCATATTTATGTCCGCGGCGAATACCGCAAGCTGCAAAGACGGCTTCATCTTGCGATAGAAAACCTTCACGCCGCAGGATACCTTGGGAAAAATATTTTAGGGTCGGGTTTTGATTATGAGATTCATATAATATCGGGCGCAGGCGCTTATGTCTGCGGCGAGAATTCCGCGCTTTTAAATTCCACTGAAGGCAAGGTAGGCCGCCCGAGGATAAAACCGCCGCATCTTGCGGAAGTCGGTTTATTCCTGCAGCCGACACTGGTAAACAATGTTGAGTCTTTCGCCAACATTCCTGTCATCATCAATATGGGCGGGGACGCGTATTTACAGGCAGGGCATCCTGATTCAGGCGGAAGCAAATTAATCTGCCTTTCGGGACATTGCCGCAACAGGGGCGTTTATGAAATTCCGCTTGGCAGGGTAACGCTGCGTGACGCGATTTACGACGCTGAAATGGGCGGCGGGATCGCGGGCAGCAAGAAATTGAAATTTTTTCATCTTGGCGGACAAAGCGGTCCAATCGGCAGCATTGATCAGCTTGATACAGTCTACAGTTACACCGATTTAAAAAAAGCGGGACTTGCCGTAGGCTCAGGCGCAATCGTCGTGATGGACGAAAGCGTCCCGGTTATCGAATATTTAAAAGGCGTTACGGAATTTTTCATTCACGAATCATGCGGAAAATGTATGCCGTGCCGCGAAGGAAACCGGCAACTTTTAAAAATACTTCAGAAACTTTCAATTCCGGGCGCGGCCCGCGCAGGCGATATCGACACAATGAAACGCCTAATCCGCACAATGACTGACGCATCTTTCTGCGGACTCGGCCAAAGCGCCGCTGTTGCGCTTAACAGCGCGTGGAAGCTTTTCCCTGCCGAATTCGAAGGAGCATTGTCATGAGTCATAAGCCCGATCCCAATAAAAATGTTAATTTAACAATCGACGGAAAACCTGTAACGGTTCCCGAAGGAACAAGAATTCTTGAAGCCGCTAAAACTGTCAATATCAACATACCCGTGTTATGCGAACATCCTGATCTTTGTAAGCGCGCCTTGTGCCGCATCTGCGTGGTTGAATGTGACGGCAGGGGAAAACTTGTCGCCGCCTGCGCGAATGACGTGTGGGAAGGCGTGAATATCGTTACAATTAATAAACGCCTTGTCAGCATCAGAAAAACAATAATAGAAATGATTTTAGCGAATCATCCGAACGACTGCTTAAAATGCATACGCAATAAAAACTGCGAACTGCAGACGTTAGCTGCAAATTACGGGATCGTGTCAACATCGTTCGATAACGAAGCGGAAACAAGTCCGCCGGTTGTAGCGTGCGACACAATCGTGCATGACACAAAAAAATGCATAAAATGCGGCCGCTGCGTTGAAGCGTGTCAGGAAGTGCAGACTATAAAAGCCATAAACACTGCGTTCAGAAGCCACGAATTTGATATTTGCACGGCGTACAACCAGCCGTTAAAAGACGTTTCATGCGTTTTCTGCAGTTACTGCGCGTCTGTCTGCCCTGTCAGCTCAATTTACGGGCATGATCAGACACAGGAAGTACAGTCCGCAATCAACAATGAAAAAATTAAAGTTATAGCGCAATTCCCGGAATCAATCTTACCGGCTTTGGAAAACGCCGCAGGATACGCGGCCGGAACCGTTACAAAGGGCAGACTGATCGCGGCGCTAAAGCTGATGGGTTTTGACAGGGTATACGATGCCGAAATTTCATCTAACACTGTCGATGCGAAAATCATCAACGAAATTGAAATACGCAAAAAAGCAAATGAACAAAACACCCCGCTGATCAGCGGATGTTCGGAAGGCGCTAACCGTTTTATAAATATTTTTTATCCCGGCTTAAAAGATCACCTTTGCGGAATCAAAACAACGCGGAAGCAATTTGCTATGTTTAAAAAAGATTACGCGAAAAGCGCCGGCGCAGAGTTGCAGGACGTAATATCAGTTTCGTTTGTTTCGTGCCTTGCACAAAAGTACACAGAAGATCAGGACAAAACCGATTTCGCGCTTACAGTAAATGAGCTTGCGGGAATGATAAAACGATCCGGGGTGATGATCGAATCTCTCCCCGTTAATGAAGAACAGTTTGATTCTCTTTCCTGCGGGCTGCCGAAACAGGAATATAAAGGAAAAAAAATAACCGTAAATGGTTACGCAGCCGCGCGGAAAGTGATGGAAGAAATTCAAAACGGCGGGTGCAGCGCCGACTGGATAGAAATTTTAAGCTGTCCAAAAGAAAATTGCTGATCAATTTCTGCTGATCAGTTTGCGCATAACGTTCAATCCGGCGGTTAAACCGCCGCACAGGAAATTTCACGCTTTCCTGCATTTGTTACAGCCGAGTATATGAATGTGATTTTTTTGATAATTGCGTTCAAACATACGGGAAATAAGATAATCGCTTACAGATAATTTTGCCCTGCAGATTGGACAGCGCCGCGGCAAATTCTTTTCCAGACAGCTGACGCAGCCTTTAATATGCACTATGCGGTCTTTGCTTTGCGAACTGCCGGCGTAAGCTATCGTTTTTACAAGATCGCCTTTCACCATTTTCATTGTGCAGACAGGGCAGGTTTGCGGGTCCCCCGGTTTATTCATGATGATTCTTTTTTTATTCCAGGGAAGATACGGATAAAAAGGCGATCTGTGTCCGAAAAACAGGTTATAGCCAAACCAAAATAAAACTACACCAATGATGATATAAATTAATATTTGAATTATGCCGCTCATTACATTCGATTTTAAAAATATTATAAACGGTAATCAAGTGGTGACTGTCACTTACGCTAGATATAGCGTTGTACTACCGTGTATGGCACCAGATGTGGTAGTGGTGACTGTCACCATTAAAGACTATATTAAAAGTATGTCGACGCTTTATATAATCGCCACGCCGATTGGAAACCTGGGCGATATATCATTCCGCGCTGTTGAAATTTTAAAAAACGCAGGTCTTGTAGCGTGCGAAGATACGCGCCGTACCCTGAAACTGCTTACGCACCTTGGAATCAGGGTAAAAATGATTTCCTGCAGATCGCAAAACGAAGAATTCGCGGCGGAAAAGGTTATATCAGCGTTAAATCAGGGGCAAAACGCGGCTTACGCAAGTGATGCCGGCACCCCTGCGCTAAGCGATCCCGGCGCGGCGCTGGTTAGGGCCGCAATACAGGCGGGACATGAAGTAATCCCAATCCCGGGGCCTTCAGCTTTCGCCGCGCTTCTAAGCGTGGCAGGCGGCAAAGACAAAACAGTCGTTTTTGAAGGTTTTTTATCCCCAAAACCGGGGCGAAGAAAGAGCCGCCTGCGGGAATTAATGGCAATAGAAGCCGCCTGCGTAATTTACGAATCTCCTTTCAGAATACTAAAGCTGCTGGGCGACATTACCGAAATTGACAGTGAACGCTATATTTGCCTTGGACGGGAAATGACCAAGATTCACGAAGAATATTTAAGAGGTAAAGCGGCGGATATATTAGAGAATTTATCCGGAAAAAAGGAACAAATTGGTGAATTTTCTCTATATATCTCTGGTAATTATCAAAAATAGTTGGTAAACTTATAGTATGTAATTGCCGATAATAAGGTATAGGTAGGGTATGAGTATGACAGTAAACAGGATAGGTCATGTAGAACCCATTCCTTCAGGCAAAAGGCCTGGCAGGAGTGAGCAGGTGGGAGGGAACGACAAGGCCGATACAATCAGTCTTTCTGCGCAAGCAAAGGAGCAGGCTGAAAGGTATCAGGTTTTACAATTAATTAAATCCGCCCCGGAAACTGACGAAGCCAGAATTGCTGAACTCAGGCAGAAGATTGATGATCCTTCGTATATAAATGACAAGCTCGTCAACGCGACAGCGGACAAAATTTTAAGCGCGTGGTACGCGTAAAAAAATTGTAAGTAATTAATTGAACCTGACTGCTGAAAAGCGGTCAGGTTTTTTTTTATACAAAAATGTTTTAATTTTACAATTACAGCTGCGTCTTATCGCGGCGCGAATTATTAATAGCCGTCTGACATCGCGCGGTTCATGTCGCGCTGATAAAGTTCCTGATAAACAAAACTGCGGTTTTTTAATTTCTCTTTTACTTCTCTTGTAAACGGCATATGCCGCCAGAAAGTGCCGCGGACGTCTTTATCAAGTTTCTGTATGCCTTCGGCCTCTTTTGTCATCCACAGGATATAATCGCGGATAAAATATTCTTTAATATCGCCTTTTAATTTTAATAGCTGGAACCACTGATAGTAATGACCTGTAAGACCTTCTTCCATCCAGTAAAAAGATGCTTTTTCTTTCGCTACCTGCCAGCGCAAATCAGCGACAGCGGTTAAAACGGCGATATAAAGATTTCTTGGGTACATCGGGATAACTATTCGCCCGCGGCTTGTAGCGCGGTTATAACGGTCAAACGGTTCCCAGCAGAAACCAGTATCGCCGTAAGTTGGTATTAATAAAACATAGGGAGCAATCCGGTTTAATTTATTTTTATATATACGGCAGAATGCTTCCGCATCGATGCTTTCAATTCTTGCGAGCATGGAAATGACATTTTCGCGCGTGCCGACTTCGTTTGGAACGCTGTGGTAATATTCGCTTGTTACAATCGGGAAGTGGTTCCCCTGTCTGCCGACTGTCATTTTTGCCATTTGCCTAATGGTATCAAATTCGGTGTCTATCGCGCCGATGTCAATTGTTGTGCTGCCGCCGCCTTCATTCGCAAGTTTATCGGCCAGCGACTGGACATCGCCCTGAGCGTTGATATAATCCTTAACGCTTACTTCAAGATCATGATCATTTTTCAGCATTATTTTTAAAAAATTCTGAACTTCATTTATAACCAGCTTTTGCCCTTCTGTCAGACAGTCGCTTACATCAGGCAGTTCACGCATCTGAGTGCGTTCAAAAATTTGAGCCATTCTGTCGCGTATTATTCGTTCAACATCGTCGCGTTCCTTGTCCTTTGCCTTAAGTATCGATTTTGCGCCTTCAAGTTTCCCCTGCGCTTTTTCCAAAAGCTGCTGGAATTTGGACTGATTATTGCTTTTGCTGATTTTAACTTCATCTGTAGTAGAAGGACGCATTTTACTGAGCCCGACAGCGTTAAGCCATTCATCAAGGTAATGAACAGGCTGATCATACGGATTATCGTCAACAATTTTGCTGAAAAAATCCCTTGTTTCAGCGTTGATAAATGTAGGGTGAAGAATTCCAAAACGAAGCAGGTATTTCTTGGGCGGCGGAAGTTTTCCGGTTGTCTTCTTCGCTATACCGCTGAAAAATTCCCAGCATGGCGAAATAAACTGCTGGCGGAAAACACTACGATCCTTCGGGTCTTTGGCGGTAAGATACTTTTGTAAAATGTTATGCACCCTTTGGGCGATATCGCCTTCATTGGAAAGAGCGGTTTTATAATAATTCGGATCATTATAAAAGCTATGACCTTTTTCTTCCAGACGTTTGTTTATCCGGGGAAATTCAGAAATACTTAGATCGACATCTCCGCCGGATGTGCTTGTTATATCAGCGAAGTCCTTGTTTTTCCCGCTGAAAATATCGTTAAAGTCCGGCGGCGCGCCGGGGTCGCTGCTCGCAGTCCCCAATAACGCGGCGATTTCTGGATCCATGTCTCCATTTTTCGAATTTCCAGCCATAAAAACATAATAAAATGTTTACAGACAGTTGTCAATGTTGTGTTAATTGTTAATCAACGCGTCAAGATCAATTTCGCCTGCAGTACAGGGGACTGTGATTCCCCAGTTTTCCAGAACCTGCGGATGTATTTCGCCGAACACGCCGATTGGCTTTCCGCAGAAAATAATCGCGGCAGCGCGGCCGGGAATAAAGCGCGGATCCTGTGACTCTTCCACATTATATTCACGTAATAAATAAAAAAATAACGTTTGCAATTCCGCTGATGCTGTATTGAAATTGGCGTCTGTTCCGGCATGTAAAAATCCGGCAAACTGACGAGTTTTGCTGCGGTAGTTTTCTGAATCATCAAGCCAGGCGATTTTTCCCGCTTCAAAAATTTTATGCGGATAAACAGATCGCCCGGATATTGATTCGCTTGCCAAAAGCGACGCTATTATAGAGTCGCGCACATACTCATAATTTTCTGTCATCGGGTTAAAGATGCGGATGATTCTTTCGCCGCCGCCGCGGTTATTATCAACAAGTTCTTTTTTTGAGCCAAGATAGTTGTAGATCATTTCCTGATAACCCATTCCAATAAACAGTTCTTTAACCTGCCTGCTAAACAAAGTTATCGGCAGTAAACGCCCGATTGTCGAATCGGAAGGACGCTCAGGTTTAAACGATTTTAGCGAACAGCCTATCATTACATCTTCAACTACATCTGCGGCGTGAAGAAAATCATTCCGGTATTCAGGCGGATAAATTCGTACGCCGTCCTGCTTTTCTGTTCCGCCGCGCGTCCCTTTTTCATTGCCGGCTGCGGCTTCAGCTTTTACGCCCATGCGCAAAAGCGCGTTTACACATTCAGCGGCGCTTAATTTTACGCCAAGGAATTTTTCAATTCTTGATAATGAACAGAAAACCGGTTCTTGAAAATAAAAGGGGGTAACGATGCTTCTTGCGGACGCGCCGAACGGAATATCAAACTCATATTCAAATTCAACAGGTTCAATGGAAAAACCGTTATCTGCAAGATCGCAGGCGACAATTGACGCAGCCAGCGTAAGGCAGTGCAAATCTGTGCCCGTAAGTTCGACAAAAACTTCGTTATCGCCGACCTGCACCGCGCCAAGATCGTTTGAATTAATAATCGGCGGATAGGAAAGGATGTTTCCCTGCGAATCTGTCAAAAGCGGGTGAACCGGTTCGTGTTCTTGAATAAAGGCGAATTCCCTGCCTTTCGGGTGCTGCTTAAGAATTTCGCGTAACGTTAGAACGCCGTCCCAGGCAAGCGGTACAAATGAAACGGAATCAGGATCGGCTCCTTTGTAAATAATCGGCCATTTAATCAGCGGCTGCGGCGGCAGACCTTCGCCTGCTTTCGCTGACACGCGGTAAATACCCATCGACATGCTCCGCCGTTTACGTCCGTAATTCCACGCAAGTTTTTCCTGCGTTTGAATCATATCGCGCAGCATAGGATCGGTGATTGCGCCGGAAGCAAGACGGGCGATAAATCCTGTTATAAACGGACGCACCTGCTTTACGCTTGCTTCTACTTTTACTTTATAGGCGGCTTTTTTAATATCACCCGGGCGTGAAAAAAAACTATACTCAGGGATTTTTCCGCCATTGTATATCCGTAGCTGACGGGCGCAGCCTGCCGTTCCCCAAAGATCGGGACGGTTTGTATCGTTTAATTCTATTTTTAATGTTCTTTCCGCTTCAGGAAGATTTATATCGCTTTTTTCGTCAAGTTCAGCTTTGGCGCATGTAAGGGCTTCTTCAAATTCTTCTATACCTACGCCGCTATTCCAACTGTTTTTTCCTTCAGGGCAGCCTGCAAGTTTGTAAAAAAATTGTTCGTTTACTTCGATTTTTGGCATATGACGTATTATATTTTATTTGATTATCAGCGTCTATGTATCTGTTTGTTTACTCAGTAGAAAAGTCCGCCTAGAAGACTTGTGACAAATATTGTCAGAAGATCAACTTTCGCGCCGATGTAATATCTTCCCGCTCCGTTAATATTCCGGTATCCAGCTTCAAATGTAAAGATATTATACCTAAAACCCTTGAAGCTTAATCTCATACCCACCTGAACGCCCGCGTTAAAAATAAATTTATCCCAATAAAAATCAGTGTCAACAAATAAATAATTTATCGACGCATACGGACCAAAGAAAAATGTGCTGCCGCTGTAAACATTCCAGTACACATTTAAATTAAGAAGGCTGATCCCTTCAAAATTGGGATCTTCCGTATCTGAAAAACCGGTAACAACGAAAGGACTGATAACAAATCCGATATTGGAGCCTTTATGCTCCAATCCAAAGTTAATCAACGAAAAATGAATATCAACATCATTTACATAATTAAAGGGAAAATTGGCTCCTATTCCCAAATTACCAATATTAAAACTAAAAACTGTATCGTTCTGGGAAAAGGCAGGAACTGCTAAAAATAATAAAATAACGGCAATAAATAATTTATTTTTCATATTTTACCACCTGTATAAATTTGACCACTATGTATAAATATACCGCTAAATAATGAAATATTACATTTATTTTGGATTTTTCGGTATTAATTGGCAAGGCGTAATTTGATTCTTTCGATCGTTTCATAAAAAGCGGAGCTTTCTTCCCTTATTATCCTGATAAAGGCATTATTATCCGGTTTTCCAAGCACCTGCTCCATTTCGGTCTGATTGCGGAATGTGGCGTTTTTAAACGGATTGCGGTAGTCTTTTGCTCTGCTTTCGTAAATTTGTTTTTCTATCCATTTGCGTATTTCGATAACCGCAGCAAGTTCATCCATGAACGCAGACAGGTTTATCCCTTTTTGCGAATCAAGTTTTCCGGTTACATGCGTTCTTGCGTCTTCCGCCGTCATACCCGCGGGACGAAAATTCCCTTCCTGAAGAAGAACTAAAACTGCCCATGCGTGGCGGCATTTATCAAGCGAATACTCATCATCCCAGCGATCATACACATTGTGAATTTCATCCCAATTATTTAACTTACCTTCGCCAAGAGCTTTTCTTAATTCGTCTACGCGGAAAGCAGGAACAATTTGTCCGCCGATATTAACCCATTCTTTTATTCGTTCCTGCGGCGATTGCAAATTAATCAATTTGATAAAACCGCCGTAATCAAGCTCTTTATGATCATCAAAAAATTTAACGGTTGTTTTAACGGCGTAGTAGCGAAGCATCTGCCGGTAAGCCGCTACGGCTTCAAGCGGCTTCATTATTACCTGTCCGCGTTTACTGTGCTCAAACTGCCTGCATGGAATTAAACGAATTGTTCCGCTATCGACATTTGCCATTTCTGTCGGAGAAAAAATGCCGTCGTCAAGGAGCTCGCAGAGAAAGGAAAGCGCTGTCATAATTTCTTCGGCGGTATCAGGAGCAAGATAATCGGCTTCTATCCGCTGGACTTTTATCTTTCGCTTGTCACGGTTTTTTGTCTTCCATGAATTGCGTTCAAGGGCATAAAGATTGTGCATCCAGAAATAGGCAGGCATTACTTCCAGCCTGTTCCTGTAAACATTATTATTAATAAGAGAAAATGGCATGGGTATATTGAGTTCCGAAGGATACTCGCCTTTGGCGATAATAACAAAAGACGCGAACTTGCTGGAATGTTTCAGGCTTACAGCGAGCCCCGGCCAGAAGCCGCGTTTGGCGCGGATTTCGCCGTCATTCGCGCGGCTGTTGTGATTGCTGCCGATTGTCGCGGCGGCGGCCATGTTTGACATCCCCTGGATCAGGCTGGCAATCAAAAACGAATTGTTATGATGCTGTTCATGCATCGGGAATATCAAATTGTTGAGTATTTCGCAGCATGACACTGTTGAATTGTCACCTAACACAGAATGAATCAGGCGGGCTCCGTATTTTAAGTTGCTGTTCCTTCCCATGACAAAGCGCACTGCCTTGGATCCGTAAAAAACATTGCATGCGTATCCGATAATTCCGTTTACCATTTCCACGCCTTCGCCAATCTGCGTCGGCTCTTCTTCGGACGATAAAATCGTAATGTTTTTAAGTTTGTTTACGCCTTTAATGTAGGCGCACTCCCCCACCTTTGTATCCTTGATTATTGAACAGCTTTTAATTACAGAGCCGTTTCCGATAGTTCCGTAAATGCCCCTGAACGCGCCGGTATCATTGTTTCGCATAACAGTTTCCGCGCTGTCTTTTAAACAGCCGCTAAGGCGGTACTGTTCCTGCGTCATTTCCGTAAGCTTTTCCGTTAACGCCGTATCGTCGCGGTAAGACGCCCACAAATAGGCGTCCGCCGCAATCATGTCTTCGAACGGCAGAATCGAACGCCCGCCCGCTTCGTTCATCACATCAATCCAGACGCGGACATCTTCATCTTCGCCGTCTTTTATTACGCCGTTACCGAACTTCGCGTGATTGGTGGTTTGAAGCTCATTCACTTCGGATAAAATGCAATTATTTCCGATTATATAATTTGAAACAAACGCGCAGTTTTGAACCGCGGAATCATCGCCGATGTCGCAGGAAATAATTGTACTGTTCCTGATTCCCGCGGTTACGCAAAAATCATGGTGTTTCAAATAAACATTCCGCAGTACGCCGATCCGCACAAGTCCGTAAAAATAAGAATCGCGGATTAATGACGGATCAAAAGAATCGCTTACAAGAAAGTCATCCCAGTTTGCGCAGAAATTTCTGTTGTTTTCAAGCGTATTAATTTCTTCCGGTTTAAGCCTGCGCCAGTCATCGCTCTTTCTGCCGGACATTTTTTCCTGCTGAAGATCTCGCAGCCAATATTCATTTTTTCCCGGCGGCAAATAGCAGGATGGAATAAAATCGTAACCGTAACGCTCCGCCGGAAAGACTTTTTTTTCTTTCATTTAACTTGCTTTCACCCGTCTTAAACGCACATTTTCAATATCGTAGCTGAAAAGTTCGCGAAGATCGTTAAGACCAAGAGCCATTAAAGCCATGCGATCAATTCCGATTCCCCATGCCGCGACAGGAACGTTAACGCCAAGGCTGGATGTCACTTCCGGGCGGAAAATCCCCGAGCCGCCAAGTTCGAACCAGCCAAGCACGGGATGTTTAATATGCACTTCAATTGACGGTTCTGTAAAAGGAAAATATCCCGGAACATATTTAACGTCTTTCGCACCCGCGACTTCCACGGCGAACATTTCAAGCATACCCAAAAGGGTCCGGAGATTGACGTTTTCACCTAACACAATGCCTTCGGTCTGGTAAAAATCGGGAAGGTGCGTCGCGTCAACGCGATCGTAGCGGAAACAGCGCGCAATGCCGAAATACTTGCCGGGGATTTTCGCCTTCGGCAGCTGCTTCGCGGAAAGCACTGTCCCCTGAGAACGCAGAATAAGCCGTTTTGTAAAATCACGATCAAATCCGTAATTCCAGCCGCGGCTGCCTGTCGCGCCGCCGTCTTCATGCGCCGAAGCGACATTGGAAAGCCACGGTTCGTCAATTGATTTCGCACGGGCGACGCCGTCTTTTTGATGGCTGTTTCCGCGCGAAAGATTTATAGACGGCTCCGCGATGCTGTACGCGTCATGAATGTCTCTTGCGGAATGGAACTGCGGCATAAAAAGAGCGTCTGAATTCCAGAATTCGGTTTCAACTAACGGACCGTCAAATTCTTCAAAACCCAAAGACGCAAGTTTGTCTTTTACGTTTTCAAGAAATTTCGCGTACGGATTGCTTCGCCCCGGCGTCAGGCGGACAGGCGGCGTTTTTACATTGTAGGAACGGAAAGTCTTCCCCTTCCAGCTTCCGTCTTCGAGCATTGACTGTGTCAGCATGCCGGTTTCATCGCCTGTGATCCCGGCTTCTTTAAGCGACTGCGCCGCTTCGGCGGCAGGAATACTGCCGTCCTTTAAAACAGCAAAGCCGAAAAAAACTGTTTCCCTGTCTGTCTGGCGAAACGGCGCGTCCGCAGCTCCGCGTTTTTTTGCGATGCCGGACATGATTTTTTTTTCTTTGTCATTTAGTTCTGTTTCCGCAAGCAGACCGTTTCCGTTCAATGCTTTATTAAACATTCCGTGCACTAAATTAAAATGCGGTAAAACCGGATTCTTGTCAGGATTATCAAGATGTTCAGCAGGAAGAGAAATAATGACTTTTTTATCGTTGTCCATTGACAGAACGCCGAGCTTTGAAAGACTGCCGAACGCGCTGCCTGCGTCTTTGTTATCAATATTAAGCTCTTTCGATATTTCAGGAAGGCTGGCAGGTCTGCCGGTTTGTCTGATAAATTTAATTATCCGTTCTTCAGGGCTGCCTGTTTTGCTCCATTCTTTGCCAAGTTCTGTTAGTTCAAAAAAAACAGCTGTCTCGCGGCGGGTTTCGCATATCAGCCCTTTTCCCGCAAGCCAGGAAAGAGCTTGATTCCCGTTACCGGGTTTAAAAGACAGTTCTCGCTCAACTTTTTCAATGGTTAGTTCGTCGCCGTTTTTATATGCAAGTAAAATGCGCACTTCCAGCGGATGCAGGTTTTTTATAGTATTTTTAATATCTATGGACATGATATTAAAAATTATCAGGCTTTTAAACGCTGGTCAAGGCATACGTTATATGATTATTTATTGAAAAATTCGTAAATTTATTATAAAATTTAATAAACATGAAAAAATCAAACCGATATTTGGGTACAAGAGCAAGAGCTGTTACTTATTTAATAACGCCGGTTATTATATGTTTCCTGATAATAAACACCATTCTTTTTGTATCTTTATACAACACGCAGCAAAATATGGTAAGCGAAGAATTTCAGAATATCGCCAGAAAACATTCAAGCCTTTTTGTATCAAAAATAAATAACGCGATTGAATACTTGTCGTTAGTCGCAAGCGTTCTGGAATTTCAGGTGCTCGATGATATAACCGACAGGGAAGCAATGCAAAAAATGCTCTTTAATGTTTTTGATAACCATAATGAAATAAACGGCTCCAGTATTTATTTTGAACCTGATATGTACGACGGCAAAGACGCAGAGTATAAAGGCACGAATTACGGAACGGAACTTTCAGGAAGAATATGTTTTTATTACTACAACAAAAACGGAAGAACATATTATCATCCAGAAGCAATCGGAAACGAAGCAGAGTTTTCGGAGCCGCATTACATAAACGTGAAGGAACAAAATTCTCCCATTTACACTGATCCTGGCACATTCAACATTGACGGAGCGGAAATTTTTATGTTTGTCATTGTTTATCCGATACACGGAAAAAACAATGAATTCATCGGAGCCATCACGGCGGATATTCATCTTGATGAATTTAATGAACAGCTTCAGGCGGAGCAAATCTACGATACAGGTTATATATTAATCGGCAATGACAGAAATATATTAATTTACAGCCCCATATATGATCAGATTGGAAAGTCCAGAATCGATCTTGACATTAATTATCCGCTGCCGTCATTTGACGAAGAAAACAGGGTGTTTAATTCATATTCCATTCTGAATAATAAAAAAACGCTGGTAGACTTAAATACAATTCATTTCCCGCGGCTTAACAGCCGTTTCTTTATTTCCATTACAGCTCCCCTTTCGGAAATAAACGCGGATGGAACAAGACTGATGATCAATGTAATTTCCATCAGCGTGGTCGCGCTGCTCCTGATAGCGATAATTCTGTACTACATGATAAATAAAATGACAAAGCCGTTCGCCGAATTTATAGATAACGCAAACGAAATAGCGCGCGGTAATTACAGTAACAGAATACAGGGTGATTTTCAGGATGAATTTACAATCTTAAAAAACACGATGAATAATATGTCAGAGCGCATAGAAAAAAACATGTCCGATTCAAAAAACGCCCTTCGCATTCTTGGAAATATTTTAAACGGCATTGACGCCAATATTTATGTTACGATTCCGCAGACCGGAGAACTGCTTTTTGTCAACGATCAGTTAAAAAGCTTTTTTAACATTGACGACAGATGCATCGGAGAAACCTGTTATAAAATATTCAGAAACATGGACAGCATGTGCGATTTTTGTCCGTGTTATGAACTGGATAAAAATCCTGATAAGGTAATTATCTGGGAAGAAAACATACCCGAAATGGGACGCGATGTGCGCCACACAGACTGCTATATCGACTGGCTTGGCGGCGATAAAGTGCATCTTCAATGCGCAATAGACACAACGGACATAAAAAAAATAACCGCGGAAAAAATAAAAGCGGAAAACGATGCGATGGAACTGGCTGATGAAAAAACGCGGGCTGAAGAAACATCGCGGATGAAAACGGTTTTTCTTGCCAGCATGAGCCATGAAATAAGAACGCCGATGCACGGCATAATCGGTTTTACAGAACTTGCGCTTGACGAAAACATTACAATAACCACAAAAAACTATCTGACAAAAATAAAAACAAGCGCGGAAAGCCTTTTAATGATTATAAATGACATTCTTGACATATCCAAAATAGAAGCCGGAAGAATGGAACTGGAAAAAATTCCTTTCGACATAAGCGAAGTATTTAAACTTTGCAGAATGATTTCTTCTCCCAAAGCAAACGAAAAAGGACTGACATTATTCTGTTACGCCGAGCCGTCCGTCGGCAGAATGTTATTGGGCGACCCGACAAGGCTCCGGCAGATTCTGCTCAATCTTATTTCCAACGCGGTTAAGTTTACAAATAACGGCATGATAAAAATTTTGTCCGCAATAACGAATAAAACCGATTCAACCATCACCATGCATTTTGAAGTAAAAGACAGCGGCATCGGAATGACGGAGGAACAGCTTGGCAGAATATTCCAGCCGTTCACGCAGGCGGACGGCAGCACAACCAGGAAATACGGCGGAACAGGGCTTGGTCTTACCATTACAAAAAGTTTTATCGAGCTTATGGGCAGTAAACTGGAAGTAGAAAGCACGATTGGTCTAGGCAGTAAATTCAGTTTTGACATAACATTTGATACGGTGAACACAGACACGCAGCTTACAAATCTTTCCGCTGCGATGAACATTAACGAAAAACCGGTATTTGACGGAGAAATTCTTGTCTGCGAAGACAACAATTTAAACCAGATCGTTATAAGCGATCATCTTACAAAAATCGGATTAAACGCAATCATAGCAGAAAACGGAAAAATCGGTCTTGATTTGGCTAAAACCCGCATGAAAAAAAACGAAAAACCTTTCGACCTGATTTTCATGGATATTCATATGCCGGAAATGGACGGCCTTGAAGCGACAAAAAAAATTAAAGAAGCCGGCATTAGCACGCCGGTTATCGCCATGACAGCTAACATAATGGTCAACGACAGGGAATCATATTTCGAAGCGGGAATGTGCGACTGCCTTCCCAAACCGTTCACAACTCATGATCTGTGGGCATGCCTTTTAAAATATTTAAAACCGGTCAGCATGATTTCCTTGAAATTAAACGCTGATTACGCCGAAGAAGATGAATACAAAATGGAGCTGATATCGACTTTTGTAAAAAGCAACCAGACAACTATCGCGGATATTGAAAAAGCGATTGCAACAGGCGATTTAAAACTTGCGCACCGGCTTGCGCACACGTTAAAAGGCGTTTCAGCAATTGTCGGCATGAATGCGCTTGCGGAAGCCGCTCAAACTGTCGAGCAGCTGCTTTTAAAAGGAAAAACAGATTCTATAAACAGTAAAATGAAGATTCTCGGAAAGGAAATGGAAAGCGCGTTAGACGAACTTACTCCGATAATGAATGATTACACTGCGTCGCTCACAAGCAAAAAACAGAATAAAGTCATGGACAGAGAAAAATCAATAGAACTGCTTGATACCCTTGACGCGCTGCTTGAATCTGACAGTTATGACAGTTTAAACCTTGTAAAAGAGTTGAACATGATCCCGGGAGCAAGGCAGCTGGCGGTACAGGTAGAAAACATTCAATTTAAACAGGCGCGTATAACGCTTGCCGCCGTCAGAAAAAACCTTGTGGACGGAGAACAGGATGGAAAATAAAAAAAATAAAATTCTAATAATTGATGACGAAAAAATTAATATTACCGCGTTAGCGTATTTTCTAAGGCCAGACTACGATATTATTGTCGCGACTGACGGCGCCGCCGGAATTGAAGCCGCGGAAAAGCATCTTCCTGATCTTATCCTGCTTGATGTAATCATGCCGGAAATGAACGGCTATGAAGTATTGGAAAAACTGAAATCATCAAAAACCGCGGGCGCGATTCCTGTGATTTTTATTTCGGGAATGAACACAGTTGAAGACGAAGAAAAAGGGCTGGCTCTGGGCGCGGCGGATTATATCTTAAAACCTTTTAAAAACAGCATTGTAAAAGCAAGAGTAGAAACGCAGATTAAATTGATCGAATATAAACGCGTAATTGAAGAACTAAAAAAATCAAATTGAATGTTTTTATAAATTACCGTGTTTATGGAATATTCCCTTTTTTTTCATATGCATATATAATTACGTTAAAGGCTTTTATTATAGAAATACATAAATTTATGACGATTTTCCTTGACCCGAAGGACATTATTTTGTATTTTTTATATATGGAAGATATATTTCCATTATTTAAATAATAGAATTATCAGGAAGATTTAATGACAAAACAGGAGAATAAATCCGAAAAACCGGATCAAGCGGACAATTTACAGGATAATTTACCGGAAAAAAATAATGAAAATACCGCCAAAACGCCTCGTGATGAAAATAACGGCGGCGGACAAAACGAATCAGCGCAAGAACCGGAACCGTCCGAAGATATGACAGCTAACCAGTCACCGGAAGCAAAAATCAAGATGCTGGAAGAAAAATTGCTGGAAACGCAGGATCAATTTTTACGAAAAGCCGCAGAGTTTGAAAATTTCCGCAAAAGAATGAATCAGGAAAAACAAAATTCTATCGAGTATGCCAACCAAAGCCTGCTTTTAGATATAATCCCCATAATTGATGATTTTGAAAGAGCAATCCAGGCCGGTGAAAATTCAACGGACTACAACGCTTTTCTGGAAGGCATAAAAATGATAGAAAAACGTTTAACTGCCCAGCTTGAAGCAAAATGGGGGCTAAAGCGTTTTGTTTCCGCGGGGGAGCCTTTCGACCCGAACCTGCATGAAGCCCTGATGATGGAAAAATCAAGCGAAGTAACCGAAGCTACAGTGCAGGAAGATTTCGGAAAAGGATATATGCTGAAAGACAGAGTGATAAGAGCTGCAAAGGTAAAAGTTTTAATGCCGGAAGCAGATAATAAATAACATTTATCAAAAGGAGATAAGTCATGGGAAAAATTATTGGGATTGATTTAGGAACAACAAATTCCTGCGTATCCGTTCTTGAAGGCGGAGAACCCATCGTCATTCAAAGCTCGGAAGGCGGACGCACTACCCCGTCAATCGTCGGATTCACGAGCAAGGGAGAACGCATTGTAGGCGCCCCTGCGAAGAACCAAATGATCACAAATCCGGAAAATACCATTTATTCGATTAAACGTTTCATGGGGCGCCGTTTCTCGGAAGTCGCCAATGAAATGAAACTGGTTCCGTACCATTTATCGGATCAGGGCGGCGACGTCCGTGTGGATATCGATGGTAAAAAATACTCGCCGCAGGAAATTTCAGCGTTCGTTCTTCAAAAAATGAAAAAAACCGCGGAAGACTACCTTGGCGAAACCGTCACAGAAGCTGTCATCACAGTCCCTGCGTATTTTAATGACGCGCAGCGTCAGGCGACAAAAGACGCTGGAAAAATCGCAGGTCTTGATGTAAAACGCATTATCAACGAACCGACCGCCGCTTCTTTGGCTTTCGGTTTTAATAAGGATTCAAAAAAAGACAAAATCATCGCCGTTTACGATCTTGGCGGCGGAACTTTCGACGTTTCAATTCTTGAACTTGGCGAAGGCGTTTTTGAAGTCAAATCGACAAACGGCGACACCCATCTTGGCGGTGACGATTTCGATCGCCGCATAATGGAATGGCTTATCGCTGAGTTTAAAAAAGACACAGGCATCGATCTTGGCCAGGACAGAATGGCTCTGCAGCGTCTGCGCGAATCCGCGGAAAAAGCAAAAATCGAGCTGTCTTCGATGCAAACTACAGAAGTCAATCTGCCGTTTATAACCGCCGACCAGAGCGGTCCGAAGCATCTTCAAAAATCACTTACAAGGGCGAAATTCGAACAAATGGTCGAAGACCTTCTTGAACGTTCCAAAGAGCCTTGTAAAAAAGCGCTTGCAGATGCAGGCTTAACAGCGGAAAAAATTGACGAAGTTATCCTTGTCGGCGGTTCAACAAGAATACCTGCGGTTCAGCAGATAGTAAAAGACTTGTTTAAAAAAGAGCCGAATAAAGGCGTTAACCCCGACGAAGCGGTCGCGGTGGGCGCGGCAATTCAGGGTGGCGTTCTTGGCGGCGATGTAAAGGACGTGCTACTACTTGATGTAACGCCGCTTTCGCTCGGTATTGAAACGCTTGGCGGCGTAATGACAAAACTTATCACGCGCAACACAACAATTCCAACCCGCAAAAGCCAGACATTCTCCACTGCTGCCGACGGACAGACAGCGGTATCAATTCAAGTTCTACAGGGCGAGCGCGAAATGGCAAACCAGAACCGGCTGCTCGGCCGCTTCGATCTTGTAGGAATTCCACCCGCGCCGCGCGGAGTTCCGCAAATCGACGTAACTTTTGATATCGACGCAAACGGAATTGTTCACGTAAGCGCGAAAGACCTTGGCACGGGAAAAGAGCAGAAAATACGCATCGAAAGTTCAGGCGGCTTAAGCGACAACGATATCGACCGCATGGTTAAAGAAGCGGAACTGCACGCCGAAGAAGACAAAAAAGAGCGCGAAAAGGCCGAAGTGCACAATGAAGCCGATTCGATGATCTACAGCACCGAAAAGAATCTAAAAGACCTTGGCGACAAAGTCAGTGCGGCTGATAAATCAAAATGCGACGAAGCTGTCGCAGATTTGCGCAAAGCGCTTGAAAGCGGCGATATACAGTCAATCAAAGATAAAACCGAAGCGCTTAAACAAGCTTCGTATAAAATCGCAGAAGAAATATATAAACAACAGGGCGGGCAAAACACAGGGCAGCAGGGCGGAACGGGAGCCGGCGGAGGATTTAATCCCAACACAGGCGGACAAGGCTTTGATCCCAACGCCGGCGCAAGCCAGGGCGGGGATACCAAGAGCGCGGAAGATGCCGACTACGAAGTGGTAGACGATAAATAATGGCTAAACGCGATTACTACGAAGTGCTCGGTGTACAAAAAAACGCCTCCAAAGACGAGATAAAAAAAGCGTACAGAAAACTCGCGCTTGCGAATCACCCGGATCAGCACCCGGGTGACAAACAGGCGGAAGAAAGATTTAAAGAAGCGACCGAAGCATACGATGTTCTTTCGGATGATCAAAAAAAATCCGCATACGATCAATTTGGTTTTGCCGGAGTTGACGGCATGGGCAGCGGTTCTGACTTCAGCAATTTCCGCGGTTTTGAAGACATCTTCGGAGAAGGCGGCTTTAGCAGCATTTTTGAGAATTTCTTCGGCGGCGGATTCGGCAGAAGCAGCCGCGGATCAGGCGGCGTAAGGCAGGGAGCAAACCTGCGCTACGATATCGAAATACCGTTTAAAGACGCGGTCTTCGGCACAAAGGTAGAAATCCAGTATTCACATAACGAATCCTGCAAAACCTGCAGCGGCGCGGGAACAACAGACGGCTCAGGGAAAAAGACCTGCCCTGTTTGCCGCGGTTCGGGACAGGTAAGACACAGCCAGGGTTTTTTCTCCGTAGCGACAACCTGCCATCAATGTCACGGCGAAGGCTCAATAATTGACAAACCCTGTAATGACTGCGGCGGTTCTGGAACACAGAAAAAACGCCAAAAAATTATGGTGACGATTCCCGCAGGCGTAGAAAACGGGAAACGCGTAGTAATTCCCAAACAGGGCGATGCCGGTCCAAACGGCGGAATCGCGGGCGACTTGTACGTATTTATCAGGGTAAAACCGCATGACTATTTTGAACGTCAGGGATATGACCTATACTGCGCGGTTCCGGTTTCTGTCAGTCAGGCTTCACTTGGCGCGGATATTCATGTAACCACGCTGGACAGCAAGACAATCAAGGTAAAAGTGCCTGCCGGTATCCAAAACGGTAAAATGCTCCGTATCCGCGACGAAGGCGTTCCTACAGGAAACCAGCGCGGCAATCTTTATATAAAACTCATTGTGCAAATACCGGAAAAACTTTCACGCCGCGGCAAGGAACTCCTTGAAGAGCTCGCAAAAGTTGAAGGACAAAACGACAGCCCTAAACCAATCCCGCTGTCTCAGCTTGGAGACGTGTAGCGTCCCGTTAATTCGGTTAATAAAATAACAGGACACAAATCTTAGAGCCTTTTCTAAAACTTTCGAACCGCAAGTTCGCGTTTTTGGAAAAGGCTCCCTATTTTTTCTTTTTCTGCGTTTTCGTTTCCGTTTTTTTCTTGTCAGCCTTCTTTGCGCCGGTTTTTGTTTCAGTTTTCTTAACAGTCTTTTTCGGCTCAGCCTTTTTAGCGCTTGCTTTAGGTTTTGCTTTTTTCGGCGCTGTCTTCGGCGAAGCAGCACGCGCGGGTTTTTTCTGTTCTGGTTTTTCCGCAACTGGCTTTTTAGCGGCCGGTTTCTTTACAGTCGATTCTTTCACAGTTGCTTTTTTCACATCCGGTTTTTTAACGGCTGGTTTTTCTTTTGGCTCAGATTTTTTCGTATCAGCTTTCTTTGTTATCTGATCTTTTTCAACTTTCTTTTCTTTTGGTTCAGCTTTTACAACAATTTTTTTTATAACTGTTTTTGACGTCAAAAAATCGAGTAATTTATCCAGTCTGTATTTTGCGCTTTCTTCCGCTTTAATCATCGCGTCAAAAATACCGGCGATTAGGTTCATACGTTCTTCGATCGGCATTTTAATTACGCAGTCCGCCATGTAGAAAAGCGACGCATAAAACACCGCGTTATCAAAACCTTCCTTGTTATACCAGAGAATATCATTAAAAATGTTTATTCCCAGAATACGCCTGAAATCATCTTTAAGATAGTTATCTTCGATAATTAACGCCGCCAGTTCAGCCGGGGATAATTTGTCACGGATACCCAATTTGATTTTTGAAGAATTTGCTTTTGCGTTAGGTTCAACTGCCGCGTTTGTTCTGATAATTACAGCTTTGATAATATCCGTTATGCGCCATGCTTCTTCCTGCGCCGCGCCGAAAGACAAATAAATCCCCCTAAGCTTTCGCCCCAAATCCCAGTGATCAAACGTAAGATTCGCTGTATGAAGCCCTGTCGCTTCCTTGCCGATTACCGGGCGCAGCAGCGAGATTATTCCGTAACTTAAAACAACGGCGTAAAAAAGCGGTTCATTTGTGATTCGTTCTGTAACACACGATAAAATCGAAGTTTTAGATTTTGAAGCGGCGGATTCATTAAATATACCAATAATTGCTTTTAATCTGTCAATAAAAGTTTTAAAATCATCAAGAATCGCTTCGATAGAAACAGGCGAAAAATTACAGGGAATGCCTTTTGCGTCCTTTCCTGTCCACTGGCCGTAACCGCCTTCGCCCTTAATGCAAAGAGAAGCGGTTCTCGCAAAAATTCTAAAAGACTCCTGCAATGAGTCATAAAATGAATCTTTACCTATAGAATTTTTAATATTGACAATTATTTCGGATTTAAACATTTCTTCAAACCGGTAATACAATTCGCCAAGGAAAATATCTTTTATCGCCGATTGAGGATCAGTTACGCCCCTGCCGTTAAGATCATTATTAAGCCTTGCCCAATGCCCTTTCGCGTCATCTTCAACTTCGTAAATATCGATGAAAACCTGCGTTTCGTATCCTTTAAGACCGACAAAAAACCCGTCTTCAGAAATTGCTTTGGAAGAACGGATAAACCACAAATTGGATTTTTGTTCGCGTAACAAAGTGAAGTACCTGCTTTCGCCGTGAATGGCGAGCGCTTCGCTAAGGCTGTCCCTGTATGTGCCACCGCCTTCGCGCGGAACAGGAGGATCGCTTACATTGATCCAGCCTGATGTTTCATAATAGGAATTGTTGTAGAAAATCAGCGCTTTTTCGTCGCGGCCGTTTATCCACGCGCGGTTGGAATAAGCAAACACATTTTCGTTCACAGATCCGTCCGAACAATAGAGATCGTAAATTCTAAAATTGGCGCTGCCGGAAAACAGGGAACGCCGCTTCATTAACGGGAAAATTTCATGTTCGTGGCGGCTGACAAGAAAACCGTCAGGCGTTTCATCGCGGTATGCTCTGCGGTATTCCATCCCGTATTTTTCTTCAAACCCTTCAATCTGACCGTGGCCGAACATCGGAAGCCCGGGCATCGTAACAAGAAGTGTGCAAATGCCGAAATACTTGTCACCCTTGCCAAACTGTGCGACAGCGGTTTCTTCATCGGGGTTATTCATAAAATTGACAAACCGCTTCAAAATTTCATGATCAAATTCAATCGTATTTTTAATTGTTGTCCGGTATTTATCATTTTCTTCGTTTTTAAGCATATTCATAAACGCTGAGTTATAAACGCGGTGCATACCCAATGTGCGGACAAAATAGCCTTCCATCATCCAGAAAGCTTCCGCAAGCAGCAGAGTATTCGGCGCTTCAGCCGCGCATCGATCGACAACTTCGCGCCAGAATTCATTCGGGATACGCTGATTAAATTCGTCTGTAGTGATTGAATGTTCGGCGCGGCTTGCGATTGCGCCGCCTGTGCCGGGCGCAGGGAACCACAGCCGCTGAATATGTCGCTTTGCAAGCGTCATCGCGGCATCAAAACGAACAATCGAGAATTGCTGACAAACACCGATAATCGTGCGGATAACAGCTTCGCGCGCTTCCGGGTTAAGGAAATCAATCTGCGCTGTATCATTCCACGGCATTGAAGTGCCGTCATTACCGTGGTATATATAGCGGGTAGAACCGCTGTCAATTCGTTTAAAAACTACCGCAGCGTCGCTTCGGGAAAAATAATGTTCTTCAATCTGAACAGTAATGTCATCACGCCCTGAAAGATTGCCGCAGGTGTAATTGTAAGTGGGAAATGGCGGATACGAAAGCTGAAGGAACCGGTCAGGATGTTCGATCATCCACTTGCTGTCGATGCCTGTGTGATTGGGAACCATATCGGAACCAAGACGGATACCACGGTACATACAGCGTTCACGCAGATTGCAAAGCGCGCCCCAGCCGCCAAGTTCAACCGCGATATCGTAATCGTACAAACTGTACGCGGACGCCGCAGCTTCAGGGTTGCCTGTCCATTGTTTTATTGTCTTGCTTGCCTGACTTCGTTCCCAAATGCCGATAAGCCATAACCCCGTAAACCCGCGACGCGCAAGCTCGTCAAGTTCTTCATCTGGGATTTGATCAAGACGATTAATTTCTCTTTTATATTTTTGAGAAAGCTGAAAAAGCCATACAAGCGTGCTTTTTGCCATTAAAACTGTCCGGGGCATCCAGTCCTGATCCGGACTAAACCGCTCGTATTCGTCAAGACCGGCAAAAGAAAGCACCTGGCTCGGTCCCGCGCCGAAGAAAACAGGTTTATTTTCTTCGCTCATTACATCAATGCCCATTAAAAGCCGGGAAATAAATTTTGATATAAGAAGACCCCATCTTCTGCGCATATAATCAAGCTGACCAAGGAGCGAATCAGGGGAGGCAAGGGCAGGAGAGCGCAGAAAATCCCAAAGATTCATTCCATCAGGGCCAAATGACGGCATTTCCTTAAAATGCGCCTTTAATTCCTCTATTGCAGCAGGGTAAACAGTGTCTTTGGAAAGGTCTTTATCATTAAATAAAAATTTATACGGCTTAAATGCAGGATTTAAATTGGCAAGCGAAAGAAGCATTGTTTCTTCGATTGTTAATGCGCGACAGCTTTCGCCGTTTTCCTTACTTTTCAGATATTCATCAACATTTTTGTCGCCTTTATACACAGAACGCGGCGGAAACTGGCTGGAAAAAGCATTTAAAAGGCCTTTTGTTTTGGATTCGCCCAGTTTAGCATCCAGTCTGTCTAAAGCAGTATTAAAAACATCCGGTTGGACTTCTTCACGGTAGATTGAAACCACATAATGAAGAATTTCATCGATAAGCCCCATCACGTAAAGTTCACCGGCTTTTATATAACGTTCAGGATGGGCAGGATCCTGTTTTGAGTTGAATTCAGCCGCCAGTTCCCTGCACTGTCTAAGATCAGCAAAAAAAACATTGCCTGTTAGCGAAAAAAGGCTGTCTTTTAATTTATACTCATTACGGACATCGCGGTTAATATGGAATTCCATGCGCACTTTTCTATTTTTTGCCCACTTAGCTGATTCGCTTTCAAGCCTGGTGAGTTTAATATAAAATCTACTCATGGATAACTCCTTAATTAAAACACGTAATGATTCATTATATAGCAACAAAAGGTGACTGTCACCTTTTTATGTTATATTTAACATAGGAGAAAATAATGAAAAAAATAATCTATTTACTTATTATCATAATTCTTTTTGTTACTATTGGCTGCAGCGGCAGTAAGAGTATGAGCGGCGGGCAATCCGTGTCGCGGTCGGCTCTGTCTGTATACAGTGATACTGCCTATGTATACGAAGAAGCGGAGCAGGATTACGGCGTTTCACCAAATTCAGATTTTAATTATGAAATTGAAAGAAAATTGATTAAATGGGCATACATAAGAATGAAGGTTGATAATCTGGAAGCGGCGGATTTAATGATTACCGGGTTAATTAATAAATACAAAGGTTATATCGCTATAACAGAAATTAATGAATATTCTCATTACTATTCCCTGCGTGTGCCGTCATCAGGATATGATATTTTTCTTACAGATGCAGAAGGAATCGGCAGATTAATCAGCCGTTCAGAATCCACGGAAGATGTAACAATCCGGTATTATGACCTTGAAAGCCAGCTGGAATCAAAAAAAGAGCTGCTAAGAACATTCCAGTCATATCTTCAAAGGGCAGGGAACATGGAAGAAATTCTGGCTGTTGAATACCGCATTGCAGGCCTTCAGCGTGAAATTGAATTTACAGGAACACAGCTGCGTAACCTTACGGACAAGGTAGACTACGCTACAGTCGATTTATCTTTACAGGGACCAGTGCTGGCATCATATAATGAAGAAACCCTTGGCGAAAGGGTTAGGCAATTATTTGGCAAATTTGGCGGTTTTTTATCGACAACAGCGGTAGTTCTGCTTGGTATTGTAATTTATGGAATTCCAATTTTACTCTTATTTATCTTATTAATTTGGCTGCTGTTTGGAAGAATTGGATTGCTAAAAAAATTGTGGAAGCTGGTTATGGTAAAAACAACACGGTAATCAACAACTTGAACATTTATTTATTACATCAATCAATTAAAACTTACGCTGATGCTTCTTTTTCCCGATCCGGCGGACCGGGCGGGCAAAATGTTAATAAATTGAATACGAAGGTAACTTTAAGGGTAAAACTTGATGAATTAGACGGGCTTTCAGAAACTGAGCTTGAACGTATAAAGTTAGTCTTGGCTAACCGCATAACAGGCGAAAATGAACTTGTAATAACTTCTGATGAAGAACGCTCTCAGCGGATTAACCTTGAAAGAGCATATTTTCGCATGGAAGCGCTAATCACCGCAGCCGCAAAATTGCCAAAGAAACGCAAGCCGACAAAACCAAACAAGGCAAGTAAAGAAAAGCGTCTTGCGGCAAAGAAGCGTCAGGGACAGAAAAAAGCGGACAGAGCGGCATTAATTGGAAATAGTGATTGAAAAATTTTAAATTAAATGAGGCTTTTCTAAAATTTTCGAACCGCAGGTTCGCACTTTTGGAAAAGGCTCAAATAATCGTTTTAACGCTGTGTTTTTTTGCCGCTTTTAATAAATCATCATCCAAAGTGCATAATATCGCATTTTTTCTTACCGCCAATTCAAGATAAGCGGCATCATAAGCGGACAGGTTATATTCGTTACCTAATTCACATATTTTTTTTGAATAATTTATTCCGGTTTCAAAGTCTGTTATAAAATTTATAAAAGATAATATAGGAAAAAAACGATCAACTTCATCTGCGGTAAAACGTTTGTTCCGGATTAAGTTCCTGAATACATTCGCGGATTCGTACCAGACCAGCTGCGGAATATATACATCATCTTCATCTGACAATGCATTGCAAATTTTATCAATATCATCATTTTTCTCATCTGGTAAAATTATGGCAAATAAAAATGAAGTATCGTAAACGTAATTCAATTTTTCCTTCCTTTGTTGATGGCTTCGCGTATACTAAATTCCCCGGGTTTTCCGCGGTAGAGTTTTCGCATTTCTTTAAGCGCGTTGAATGCTTCTTTCCGTGACATTTGTTTTTCCTGTTTTATAGGAACAATCCTTGCCACAGGTTTGCCTCTTTTTGTAATTAAAAATTCATCGCCTTTTTCTATTTGATCAATTATTTTAGAAAAATGCGTTTTAGCTTCAAAGGCGCCTATTTGTTGACATGACATATCAGCCTCCAACAAACCAGTTTAATAGACCAGTTTGTTTTCGTCAATAATCATTAAGTTATATATATCATCAGTATCAATTGTAAACGTATTGAAGAAAAGCCAGTGTTTCACGTGAAACAATAAAAAAAAAAATCGAAATATCATTTATTAATTAAAGAAATGAACTAAAATGGTATATTAAACGTCTAATACATAGAGGTCAGGTTAGCTTGAATAAAGAAGAAAATACAGTTGAACACCTAGCAAAACAAGCTTCCTGGGGTAACGAAGAAAGTTTTATCAATCTTTGTGATTTGTTAAAGACCAAACTTTTTCGTACAGCGAAGGGTATTATTGGCAATGAAACGCTTGCCCTTGACGCTGTAAGTGAAGCTGTTTTTCGCGCATATAAAAACATAAGAAAGCTGAGAGAGCCAAGGTATGCAGAAACATGGTTTATTCGGATATTGATCAATATCGCAAATGACATTTACAGGAGGCAAAAACATGAAATAATTATGGAAACTGTCCCGGAAGGAAAATATTATGATAGCCACAGTGAAATGGAATTTGAACAAATGATTTCTTCACTGCAACCCGAATTGCGTGAATTAATCAGCTTAAAATATTACTCAGATTACACTTTAAAAGAAATATCAGAAATATTAAACATTCCTGAAGGAACCGTAAAAAGCCGCTTAAACAAGGCATTAAATATATTAAGGATGGAGGTTTTAAATGAATAAGGATTTATTTTTACAACAGGTTCAAAACAACTGTGAATGTGACCAAAAACTGCTGGATATGGCTGTAAGAAAAGGCTTTTACAGAGCTAGAAATGACAGGTTTGATTCAAAGAAACTGTTAAAACTTGCCGCTGCTTGTGTGTTTTCGTTTTCAATTTTTATCTCTTTAAATTTAGAGCCGTTTAAGGCGATGGCAGATGGATATTATAGAAATTGGAACAAAGCCCAACCAGGCTGTTCTGAATTATTAGCCGGTTACATTAATAGCATAACCGGAAATATAAAAAACCATTCAGGGGGAGAATAATGCTTTTATTAATTGGATTTTTATTTTTAGGTTTTATTTACATCGGAATCATAAGCCTGATGATAGGCATGTTTCCTGCGGTTGCTTTTTTTAACTTGCCTGCACTTTCACTGTTTATTGTTACTTTATCCTTTTTTCTTATTGTATCAAAAAGCGGAAAAATATTAGGCAAGTACATTAAATCAAGTTTCAAGAAAGAATATACATATTCATTAACAGAGCTTGAAAACTTATGCACTGCGGTTAAAAATACGATTAAATTTAACATCGCGGCAGGGTTAGCTGGCTTTTTAACTTTTATTGTAACTGCTCTATATTTCCTGGATTCGCCGTACCGTTTAGGACCTAACCTTGCGATGGGTCTATCATCAGTAATTTACGCTGTTACGATCAGTTATTTTGTTTTTTTTCCAACTCAGGCATGGGCGGAGAACAAAATCAACGATATAAAAAGGAATTAATGATTGATTTTGGGAAAGCTTCAATCATAATTCAAAAATCATTTTAACTTCATTACCTGCAGCTGTTTTGCAAGAAAGAACAAAATGATTATTTTCGTCCATCCATGACAATGTGTTTTGCATATATGTGATAAATTCATACTCTTTTAGATTTTCAGGCTCAATAAATGCTGCCATCATTGTTGTAGCCATTAATCCAATACTAAGATGATAACGATCACTAAGAGTATATGGGGCTGTAAAGCGATTAGGCGCTGCCATTCCGCTTACAATTTTTTCGTCAAATTTTATGACATACGCATCTTTTAATCCCTGCGGTAAACTGTTCCGGTTAAAGTTGGTATTTCTTCCGTCTATGTAGACTTCTATCAATTTCATTTCAATGCCAATAATATCAGAAAAATTTGATATATTTATATTTGAACCGGATGCCGCCGATGCTGACTTTCCTGTCGAGTCACCGCCGGCAGATAATTGCCGATTATTTTCTGTATTGCTTGCATTGGCGCAACTCATAATTGGTAAAATAAGAACAAGCAGGTAAATAGATTTTTTCATTTTATTCTCCTATAAACAAATAATAACAGAAAACATTGTATTTTTCATTGGATAAAATTATTTTTTATTAAATAATTTTATGGGAATTAAAATATAATCTAAATTGGCAAATTAAACATCATCAAAAGGCAATTTTTGATCATCTTCATTTTTTGGCAATGAATTGGCTGTTATTTCGGTTTTATCAGCATTATCTATCTGCGCAGCTTCGTCTTCCTTAACAATTTTATCAAGGCCAATGACAAAATCAGGCTTATCAATGCTGAGTATTTTTACGCCCTGCGCCGCCGCTCCGAATATACGAACATCTTTTACTTTTAGTTTGATTGATTTGCCCTGGCTTGTGATGCACATTATATCTTCATTATCCTGAACGCTGACACAGCCGACAATCTCGCCGGTTTTTTCCGTAATTGTCGTAACTTTTTGTCCGCCTGTACCGCGTCCGTGTGATGTATATTCGCTAAATTCAATACGTTTTCCAAAACCAAATTCGGATATAATCAACATTTTTTCTTTATCGTCTACCCTTAGCATTCCGGTTAATTCATCGCCGTTTGAAAGCTTCATTCCAGTTACGCCGCGGGATGAACGTCCCATAGCGCGTATTTTGTCTTCATGCGTACGAAGGGCTTTTCCCCTGCGGGATATTAACACAACTTCGTCTTTTCCTTTTGTTAATAAAGCTGTAACCAGTTTATCGCTTTCGTCAAGTTTTATCGCATTTATGCCTCTTGTTTTGGCGTTGACGAATTCGCTTGTTTTTACTTTTTTGACAACTGCGCAGGCTGTACCCATAAATAAATATTCATCATCGCTGAAGTCTTTTAGCGAAACAATCGCTGTGATGTCTTCGTTTGGCGAAACTGTAAGAAGGCTCTTTATGTGCGATCCCTTGCTTGTGCGGCTGCCTTCAGGCAATTCGTGAACTTTCATCCAGTAAGCCTTGCCTGCGCTTGTTATGAACATTATATATTCATGCGTTGACGCGACAAAAATCTGCTCGACAAAATCGTCTTCGGTAAGTTTTGCGCTCTGCATTCCCTTGCCGCCGCGCCCCTGATTTTTATACGCCGACACAGGAACGCGCTTAACGTAACCAAGGTTGGAAATGAGAATCATCATTTCTTCTTTTTTAATCAGGTCTTCTATGTTGATGTTTTCAACTTCGCCCGCGACAATTTCGGTGCGGCGGCTGTCGCCGAATCTTGCCGCAATTTCATTTGTTTCGTCCTTGATAACGCCGCGTAGTTTCTTTTCGTCAGCTAACAAGGATTTATAATAAGCGATTTGTGTTTTTAACTCGGCGAGTTCCTGCTCGATCTTTTCAACTTCCAGGCTGGTTAAACGGCCAAGGCGCATATCGACGATTGCCTGGGATTGCGCTTCGGAAAGCAGGAACCGCTCCTGCAGTTTTAAACGGGCTGTAGCTACATCGCGGCTTGCCTTTATAACCGCGATAACTTCGTCTATGTTGGCAAGGGCAATCAAAAGCCCTTCAAGAATGTGTGCGCGTTCTTCGGCTTTTCTTAAATCGAAACGTGTACGCCGTGTTACAACATCGACACGGTGTTCTACAAAGTGATAGACTAATTCTCTCAATGTGAGTAACTTTGGTTTTCCACCGACAAGCGCCAGATTAATAATGCCAAATGTTGTTTGCAGCTGTGTATTGGAAAAAAGCTGATTTAAAATGACCTTTACAATCGCGCCTTTTTTTAGCTCGATAACGATACGGATTCCGTCACGGTCGGATTCGTCGTTTGCGTTCGCGATGCCGTCAATCACTTTGTCGCGCATCAGCTGGCCGATTTTTTCAAGAAGGAGCGCTTTATTTACATTGTAGGGAATTTCGGTAAAGATGATTTTTTCTTTGCCCTGCTTGGTTGTTTCAATGTTAAATTTGCCCCGGACAAGAAGTTTTCCGCGTCCTGTTTTATAAGCTTCTTTAATGCCCTTGCGGCCGAAAATTACGCCGCCTGTCGGAAAGTCGGGGCCCTGAACGAAACGCATTAAATCGTCATCGCTTATACCGGGATTATCGATTATGCCGCAAATCGCGCTGCAGATTTCGCCAAGGTTATGCGGAGCCATATTTGTCGCCATGCCTACGGCGATTCCGCTTGAGCCGTTAATCAGCAGGTTGGGAATGGCGGAAGGAAGAACAGAAGGTTCAATTTCAGATTCGTCAAAATTAGGAACAAAGTCTACGGTTTCCTTGTGCAGGTCCTGAAGCATCTCGTCGCCGATTTTTGAAATTTTAGCTTCTGTATAGCGCATTGCCGCGGGGGGATCATCGTCTATCGAACCGAAATTTCCCTGTCCGTGCACAATCGGGTAACGAAGGGAAAAGTCCTGCGCCATGCGCACAAGGGCGTCATAAAGCGACAGATCGCCGTGCGGATGGTATTTACCCATTGTATCGCCGACAATGCGGGCGCTTTTTTTGGTGGCTGCTCCCGGACGAAGTCCCAGCTCGTCCATCGAATAAAGCAGCCTGCGGTGGACAGGTTTTAAACCGTCACGCACATCAGGAAGGGCGCGGCTTACAATAACCGACATCGCGTAATTAAGATAATCTGTTTTTACTTCATCTTCTATCGCTATTGGGATTACTTTACCCATTGGCAGTTCGCCCGAAGCGTCGGTTTGAGTCATATCAGCTTTTGCCACTCTATATATCCTTAGGTTATGAAATTAAATTTTTTTTCTGCTGTTTATTTTATCATTTTTAAGATATTTAGTCACGCGCGGTACAGGTAAACGCGGCGTATCGCAGGTAAAGGCACGCTAGTATTTACAGTTTTTCGTTTTCGGCTATAGTCTTACCAAGTTTTATTAATGATTCTTTAAAGCCTTCGTCCTTGATGGAATTAATATCGTTTAACCTTGTTTTTATTTCTGATTCATCCGCAGGATAAAATGCGGCCTGCTCATTTTGCGTTTCATTAACAGCGCGTGTCTGCCGCGTTTGTGTGTTTTCCGCGCTTGATGATTTATCGTTATAAATTTTTTCACTGTTTTTCAATATCAGCGAAATACCTGATATGTCCAGCTGCGGAAACCGGATGCGAAAATCATTCAGCAGTTTGCTCTGTTTTGTCTGCAGGATTTGTTTCCATCCCGGGTGATCCATTTCAACTAACACAATGCCTTTTTCAAGGTCTTTAATCCGTGAATGATCCGCAGCTGCGGCAATTCCGTTTTTTTCGGTTATGTCTTTCCATGAATCAAAAAATTTTGAATAACCATGCGCTTTTTGTAAAAAACGTTCGTCAAAAAGAGTTGATAAAATATCCCCGGCGGTTTTCATGACGAGATCGTTCCTCCGCTTACATTATAAACAAGCGTGTCGTCATTCCGGTAGCGATGATACGGCTCGTCCGGAAGAAACGTATAAAAAGCCTGATCATAGGACGGCAGCATCGATATAAACCTTCGCCTTTTTTCACCGTCCATTTCAAGTAAAACATCGTCGAGCAGCAGTACAGGATTTTGCCTGGTTTCTTTGGAAAAACGGCAGGCCTGGGCTGTTCTTAAAAGGAGCGCAAGAAGCCGCTTTTGCCCTGTAGACGCCTTAACTGTAAAATCAATTCCGTTATGATCAAACATATAACGGTCGCGGTGCGGTCCGGAAAGAGAAATGCCAGCGTTAAGGTCATTGGCCCGCTTTTCTTTTAAATGGGAAATAATTTGATCAACATTTAAAACGCCTTCAGCGCTTTTCCATGATTGAATGTAGCGCACAGTAATGCCGTTATTACCGGTAAATTCCTGATTCGATACTTCTTTGTAAAGCGGGCTGAAAACGTTCGAAAATTCGTTTGCGGCGTTTCTGCGTTTTTCCATCAGTTTAATGCCGTATGAAGCAAATTGCGGATCAAGCGCGTCAAGGACGGTTTCCGGGCTGCCTGAAAGCTTATTAAATGAATATTCCCTAAAAAGAGCGTTGCGGGTTTTTAATACTTTCCGGTAACGGCGCAGATCATCAAGATAGACAGGATCGTAAAGGCTTAATGTCTGATCAAAAAACCAGCGGCGTTTTTCAGGGCTTCCGTTTACAAACTCCATATCTTCGTGGCAAAAAACAATGCAGGGCGCTACAGAAAGAAGGTCTTTGCGATCTTCCGCCCTTTTACCATTTATAAATATCAATTTTTTTTTATTTTCATATTTTACCAGTATTTTATCATTTACGGAATTTTCAATTTTTACTTCTGCGGAGAAATCTTTTTCCCTGTTTTTATCAGGAGCATTATGCGAAATTTTATAGTCCCGCGCCATTTCGCTGTCATTTACAGCCCTGAATGAAGAAGCGTATGCGCAAAAATAAAGAGCTTCTAAAAAATTTGTCTTGCCTTGTCCGTTTTCGCCAATAAGAAAAATATTTTTTGCGCCTGTAAATACTTCTGCATCAGCAAGATTTCTGAATGCTGTTGTCCGCAGATAACTAAAAAACATATTTATGATTGCATCGGCATTACAATATGGAAAAAATCTTTTTTTGGAACAGGTTCTATTGTTATGGCTTTTGTGGAGCTTGTAAATCTGATTAAAATTTCGTCTTCCGTCATTACCTTAAACGGCTCTTCAAGATAGCGGTAATTCAACGCTATTGATATATCTTCTCCGTCATATTTACACGGTATTTCATCTTCTACTGTTCCTATTTCGCTTTCTTCCGAAGATACCGCCATTCTTCCGGATGATATGCCAAGATAAATCCTGTGCGATTTTTTTTCTACCATCAGCGAAACGCGGCGCAGTGCATCCAGCATTTCGTTTCTTTTTACGGATAAAGAAAATTCCTGCTTTTCAGGAATTACTTTTTTATAATTGGGAAACATTCCTTCAATAAGTAATGAAGAAAACTGATATGAAGCGAAATTGATAAAAATTACTTTATCGCTGATTGATATGCTTATTAAACCTTCATCGCCTGATCTTTTTGTAATAATTGAAAGAATTTTAGGCGGTATAATAATTCCCTGAAATTCCTTAATTTTTTTATCCGCGTTTTTTCCAATAAAAGCGAGACGTCTGCCGTCAGTAGCGACCATATTAATCATATCTTCGCTTTTTTCAAGATAAACGCCATTCATAAAATAACGGGTTTCATCGTCAGAGACCGCAAAAACGCTTTGCTGAATCATCTCCCTGAAATCCTTAATAGGCATATCAAAAAATGGTTCAGTAGAAACTGGAAACTCAGGGAATTTATCCGATGTAATGCTTTTTAATTTATATTCAGGTTTTTTTTGTGTTGTGGGCTTTATGATAATAATATTTTCTTTTTGGGAAAATTCAATTTCATCATATGGAAAGGTGCTTATTATTCCAAAGAATTTATCGCCATAAACTGTTGTTGATCCTTCTTCTATTACATTAACAGGCACTTTAGTTTGAAAATTAACTTTCATGTCTTTCGCTTTGATAATAAGATTGTTTTTTACAGCTTCTATATAGATATTGGACAATATTAAGATCGCATTTTTTGATGATATTATTTCCTGGGCTATGGATATTTCTTTTAGAAGAACTTCTTTATTGCATGTAAACTTCATTTTATTCTCCTTTTTTATTTAATTATATATATAAATAATAGTAACAATAATAATCCCGCGAAATTGTGGATAAATCGCTTAATTCCATATCTGATATACATTTATAATTTTTATTTATTATGTATAAACAGATAAATTATCCACATTCTCCACAGAATGTATTTTGTCCACAATATGATAACATCTTTTTCAATGTTTTGCACTGTATTCTTTAATGGAACGTTTCAGGTTATCTATTGTCGTATCCAAGGCAGGATCGGTCAGAAGCTTGCCTTTTATTTTATTTATTGAGTGCATGACGGTTGTATGGTCCTTTCCTCCAAAATCCTGACCGATTTCTGTGGTTGAATACTCTGTCATTTCACGGCCGATATACATTGCAAGCTGACGCGCAGAAACAATATTTTGCGATTTTTTCTTGCCTTTTAAATCATTCGGGGTAAGCCCGAAGTTTTCCGCGACAACGCGTATGATGCTGTCCATTGATAAATTTGCCTGCCTTGACGCGCTGAAGATATTTTTTAGGTGTCTTTGAGCTATTTCTACAGTTATTGGTTTTCCCATAAGTTCTGTATAGGCGATAATATTATTAAGGGCCGCTATCAGATCGCGTACATTTGATGAAATATTTTTGCTCATTAAATCGATTACTTCATCGGAAATGCTTACTCCCCTTACATTAGCCACGGATATTAAAATAGCGCAGCGCTCTTCATAACGCGGGGGCTGAAGGTCTGCCTTAACGCCAAGTTCAAAACGGGATATTAAACGATCAGAAAATTTCTTTAATTCTGAAATCGGGCGGTCGCAGGTAAAAACAAGCTGTTTCTTTGCGTCAAGCAGGGCGTTGAATGTATGAAACAGCTCTTCCTGGACGCCGGGCTTATCCGTGAAAAATTGAATGTCGTCTATTAAAAGAACGTCGGTGTGGCGGTACTTATTTTTAAAAATACTCATTTTATTCTGACCAAGCCCGTCAAGGTATTCGTTCAGGAAATTTTCTGATGTGATACAAATAACCCTGAGATCTGAATTTTCATGAATATGGTTGCCTATTGCCTGCATTAAATGAGTTTTGCCAAGCCCAACCCCGCCGTAAATCAGGAATGGATTATAAGCTTTACCGGGGTTTTTACTTATCGCAAAGGCGGCGTTTGCCGCGAAGTTGTTGTTTTCGCCTTTTACAAAGCGCTCAAAAGTATAATCGTCCCGCATTTGGGGATGCTGTTCTCTTTTTTCTTTTGTTTTTGTTGTTTTTACCGGTGTATTAGCTGCAGAGCCTTCATTTTTTTCGGGAGATTTTACTTGAACGGTTTCTTTTTCTGTAGTTTTTCCTGTTATTTCGTATTTTATTAAGACATCATCGCCGGAAATAACCTTGATTTTTGAATCGATCAAATTCTGGTAATGATTTTTCACCTTATCCCGGTGAAATGCAGAGGGAAGCCCTACAACGATGTTGTTGCCGTCAGCGCGCAGGTATTTTATATCTGAAAACCAGCCGCTGAATTCCTCCTCCCTTAGGTCATTCTGCAGTTGGATGAGAGTCTCTTTCCAGATACCCTCATAATCCAAAGTAATCATTCTTAACCTTTTTTAAGACATTATTAACACTTTATCCACAACATGATTATTAAGATAATACCAATGTTTAACCTTTTTAGTATAGTATTTTATAACATTTACTTAATATCTGATATGGTAGTATTACGCTAATTCCTTACAGGATAAGGAATTAGCATTAATATTAAATCCATTTTCAGATTGTCAGGCAATCTTCCTTTTTTTTGATATGACCCGACAAGTAACGCACGATTTTATCCACAGGTTTTACACCAGCACTCTTTTTCCTAAAAATTAGGAAGCAGACAGATGACAATAATATCTTAAAATAAAAAACCTGGCAATAGAATATTTTACTTTTTTTCGTTAATTATTTTGCGCTGTTATTTACCGGTTAAAATACTCTTTAAAGCTGTTCTGTTTCCGGGAATCATGGGATTTGCCGAACCTGCCGCGTATATTTCATCAATTCTGGATTTATAAAGGTCGCGTACCTTATGACGAACCAGTTTCATTGTTGAATTTATCAGGCCGTTGCTTTCTTCAAATATACCCGGAATAACGGCAAATGACGCAGGCCGCCATTGCACCTGGATTCCTGTATAATCCGGGTGTTTTGAAAAAGCCGTAATGTCATCGCGTATAATATTAATTATTTTATCGATATCCTGATCGCTATCAAATCCAATTCCCTGTTTTTTCGCTTCAGCTTTAAGTTCTTCGGCGTTTACAGTAAACAGCGCGCTTGTAAATTTACATTGCTCGTTATAAACCATCAACTGATTTATATATTTTGATGTGTTAATTATCGCGTCTTCGATTGTTTCAGGGCTGTATTTTTCGCCGTCAGCGGCGATTAACAGGGCTTTTTCCCTGCCCGTTACCACAAGGAAGCCGTCTGCGTCTTTAAAGCCAAGGTCCCCGGACCAGAGCCAGCCGTCAATTACTGTTTGGGATGTAGCTTCCGGGTTTTTGTAGTAGCCCTTCATGACTGAGCCGCCTCTTGTTACAATCTGGCCGATTTCACCGATGGGACATTCAGTGTTTGTGTCTTTCATTATTCTTACATCAAGATTGGGTATGATAACCCCGGAAGTTCCGAATTTATGTTTTTTTCCTGAATTTGAACAGATAATCGGAGAATTTTCTGTGAGTCCGTAACCCTGATAAACAGGCGCGCCAATCGCGTTGAAAAATTCCTGTTGTTTTAGTTCAAGAAGCGCGCCGCCGCCAATGCAATACTTTAAATTCTTGCCAAAAACCGAACGCAACTTTGGGAAAATCAATGCGTTGGCAATTGCCCAGGGTAAAAAATTCTTGAATCGGGTAGAGAAAGACGGTATATTATAACCGTTACCGGCTCTTGCAATCCCTGCTTTAACGCCGTTATTAAAAAGTTTTTGGATAAACGCGCTTTTTTCCGAAATCCCCGCATTCATCTTTTTCATAAAATTTCCTGAAAGAGCCGGAACAGTAAGAAGAAGGTCAGAATTTACTTCTTTTAAATTTTTGGGAAGGTTTCGCAAAGTCGCGATTGGACCGCCGCGCGCATCGACAAAGTACATCGCCATGCCTTTTATTGCAAAAATATACAGACCAACGGTATGGGCAAATGAATGATCGAGCGGAAGCATTATAAGGCTTTTCCAGCCAGTTTCCACCTGTACTACGCCAAGGGCGTTAGACGCATTGTGGATATAATTGCGGTGGCTTAACATTATTCCTTTTGGGTTTCCTGTTGTTCCTGAAGTGTAACTGATGGTAACGGTGTCGTCCGTTGTCAGGCTTTTTTCGATATTTTCAAGCGTATTTAAAGATTGGGGCAGAAGTTTTTCTCCTTCTGTTATTAAATCATCGAAAAATAATACATTATCCTTTGCGATATCGGCGTTTTTGTCAGAAATTACTATCAGAACAGGCTTTGATTTAACGCTTTTTACCGCCTGCGCCGCTTTTTGATAATTATTTTCAGATACAAGCAGAGCTTTTGATTCTGAATGATCGATGCGGAAAATTATTTCGTCTTCCAAAAGTTTTGTAGAAAGCGGAACCGATGTACAGCCTGCTTTTAAAAGACCGTATTCGCAGATTACCCAGGAAGGCCGTCCTTCGGAAAGGATTGAAATATTATCACCCTTTTTAAATCCCCTGTTTATTAAGGCAGCAGCAAAAACTGATGAAAGCCTGTCGGTTTCTTTAAAGCTATAAGTTGTATAGCTGTCGCCAATTTTTCCGCCAAGGTAGGGTAAATCTCCATATTTTTTTGCGCCTTCATGTAATAAATCGATTACAGTTTCCATATACGCCTCCAGTTTAAATTTCTTTCATTATGACACATATATCAATAATGTCAATTATATAGCGACTGCTTTAATAAAAGGCGGTAATTTAATATAATACCCGCATGAGCACCGATAAGAATTACTCTGCGCAAAATATTACCGTTTTAAAAGGACTGGAAGCTGTCAGGATGCGTCCCGGTATGTACATCGGGACGACAGGCATTGACGGGCTTCATCACCTTGTTTTTGAAGTTGTTGATAACTCTGTTGACGAAGCCATGCAGGGCTTCTGTACTAATATTCTGGTGGTTTTGGAAGGAAACGACGTTGTCCGCGTTGAAGATAACGGCCGCGGAATTCCCATTGATATTCACCCGACAGAAAAAGTAAGTGCGTTAGAACTTGTAATGACAAAACTGCACGCCGGCGGAAAGTTCGATAAAAAGTCTTACAAGGTTTCTGGCGGCTTACATGGCGTCGGAGTATCTGTTGTAAACGCGCTTTCCGAATGGTGCGAAGCGTATGTTCATATTGACGGAAAAGTCCACCACCAGCGTTACAAGGCCGGTATTGCCGAAAGCGCGGCAAAGGTAATCGAGCCTGCCGGGCTTCCTTATTCGTATTCGCCGAACCGCCAGGGAACAGTTATCCGGTGGAAACCCGATTCTACCGTATTTGAAACAACCATGCACAATTTTGACGCGCTTTCCAACCGCCTTCGCGAGCTTGCGTTTTTAAATAAAGGGCTTAAAATCACAATTCGCGACGAGCGGCTTTCAACACCTAAAACCCACGATTTTATGTTTGAAGGCGGCGTTAAAAGTTTTGTCGGGTATTTGAACGAAAACAAAACCGTGCTTTATAACGAGCCGGTTTATTTTGAAGGGACAAGGGACGACGGAAACGGCGGCGAAGTTGAAGTTGAAGTTTCCATTCAGTACAACGACGGCTTTAACGAGATTATGTTTTCTTTTGTGAACGACATTAACACGCGTGAAGGCGGAACGCATCTTGTCGGTTTTAAGTCTGCGCTTACAAGAACGTTAAATGAATTTTTAAAGAAATCCAAACATTCCAAAAAACTGGAAGAATCGCTTTCAGGCGACGATGTGCGCGAAGGGCTTACAGCGGTTCTGTCTGTGAAAGTGCCTAATCCGCAGTTTGAAGGGCAGACAAAGGGAAAACTTGGAAATTCCGAAGTTAAAGGAATTGTCGAATCCCTTGTAAACGAACAGCTTGAGCTTTATTTTGATCAGCACCCCGACGTGATAAACAACATACTTGAAAAATCCGTGTTAGCTGCAAAGGCGCGAATCGCCGCCCGCCAGGCACGTGACGCCACCCGCCGAAAGAACGCGATGGACAGCGCGGGCCTTCCCGGAAAACTCGCGGACTGCTCGGAAAAAGACCCGGCGAAATGCGAATTATTTATCGTGGAAGGAGACTCCGCGGGCGGCTCGGCGAAGGGCGGCCGCGATCGCCGCACGCAGGCGATTTTGCCTTTGTGGGGAAAAATGCTCAATGTTGAAAAGCAGCGTATCGAAAAAGTGATAACAAACGATAAACTGCAGCCGATCATCGCAAGCATCGGCGCAGGCTGCGGAAATGAATTTGATGTTTCAAAAATCCGCTATCATAAAATTATCATTATGGCGGATGCCGATGTTGACGGATCGCATATCCGCACATTGCTTTTAACGTTCTTTTACCGTTATATGACACCGCTTGTGGAAAACGGCCATGTTTACCTTGCGATGCCGCCGCTTTACAAGGTCAGCTACGATAAAAAATCGTTTTACGCTTACGATGATGCCGAAAAAGACCGCATCCTCGGCGATTCCGGAAAAGACGCGGAAAAGGTGGCGGTACAGCGCTACAAGGGGTTAGGTGAAATGAATCCCGATCAGTTATGCGACACTACGATGGATCCGAACAAGCGCAATATCATTCAGGTGCATCTTGATGACACAGTAGAAGCGGAGCGCATTTTTACAACATTGATGGGTGAAGTTGTTCAGCCGCGCCGCGAGTTTATCGAAGAGAACGCGCTTTTAGTAAGTAACCTGGATGTTTAGTTATCCGCGCGATTTTTCCGCACAAGTATAAAAATTTTAATAGTTATAATTCACTGACGGTTTTTTTGATCGCGCGGATGTGATCGGGTGTTGTGCCGCAGCAGCCGCCGATAATATTCGCGCCTGCATCGATTAACGCAGGAACGAATTTTACCATGTCCTGCGGCGTTTCCGGGAAAACAACTTTTCCGTCAATATTTACAGGAAGCCCCGCGTTCGCATGAACAAGAATGAATGACTCCGGTACCGCGGCTTTCATTTCCTTTACAATGTCAATCATGCGCTCAATTCCGTTGCCGCAGTTTGTTCCGATGATATTCGCGCCTGCATCGATACAGGCCTTCGCGGCGTCAGAAGGGGATACTCCCATCATTGTTCTGTAATCGCCGCGCACCGTTTTTTCAAATGTGAAAGTGCAGATAATTTCCAGCTTTGTGTTTTCCTTCGCCGCCTTGATCGCGATGACCGCTTCTTCGATATCGCTCATTGTCTCGATGCAGATTGCGTCGGCGCCGCCTTTTTCCAGCGCGGCAGCCTGTTCTTTAAACGCGGCGTAAATTTCCTGTTCTGTTACTTCTTCCGTTACGAGCATTTTTCCTGTAGGCCCGGCGGAAGCGATAACCCATATGTACCTGCCTTTAGCTGTATCTGCCGCTTCACGCGACGCGCGCGCCGCAGTTTCGTTGACTTCAGCTGCTTGTCCGGCAAGCCCGAATTTTTCCAGCATTAAACTTGTTCCGCCGAAGCTGTTGGTTTTTACCATGTCCGCGCCCGCGTCAACATAACTTTGCGCAATATCTTTAACTTCATCAAAACGGGTGATACACCAGCGTTCAGGGTTGTCGCCTATTTTTAATCCTTTTTTGTGTAAAAATGTGCCCCAAGCGCCGTCTGATACAAGTATTTTTCCGGTTTTTAACACGTTTATAATTTTATTATTTTGCATTATAACTCCTTATTAAAAGAACTTTTAAAAGCTCCATAACATTATATATCGAAATTAAATTATTTTTTAATTAAATATTTATTAATACAAATCCCGTTATTTTTTCAAAAAATCTTAAAAATTTAAAATTGCGTTTTCCGGTATCCCATGATAAAATTTATCCAATAATACTAATGAAGGAGATTATTATGAAAAAACTTATCGTAGTTTTGGTTTTACTGTTTGCGCTTTCAACAGTAACAGTATTTGCGCAGTCACTTGATCTTGGAGCATTCCCCTCCGGCAGATGGCTTGATTCCAATTATGACGCTGTTTGGGAATTCGCAGCTACCGGTATCAGGATTTTAGATTTAAACGGAAATGTTCTTTATTCTTTCTCCAAATTGACAGTCCGCGATTTATCTGCATTTCTTGAAGGGTTAAACCCCGGTATTTCATTTAATTATGAAGACGCCGGAAGGTCATACCGTTTTGCTGTTCTTTTCAGCGGAAATTTAAGAATGGAAATAACAAGACCTAATCAAGCGCTGTATACAGTGGAATTACGCAAACAGTAAAATTGTTTTAATTCAAAATATTTTTGGGTCTTGTCAGCCTGTATGGCGCAAGACCCTTTTTTTAATATGCGCCTAATTCTAAAACTTTTTTCATATAATAACGAAAAGTTTCATACTCTACAGTTTTTGGAACCGGATGATCGTTATGTGCAATAAATCCGTATCCCTGTTTGACGATTGGAATTTTACTTTCAAGTTCTTTATCAATCACTGACATATCGTTTGTGTTAAGCGCGCGGATGTCGATGCCGCCCATAAGCGCGATTTTTTTGCCGTACTTGCGGTAAATGCGCAGAAGGTCCATGCCGGCTTCAGTTTCGATTAACTGAAGGCAGTCTATACCGGCTTCGATCATGCCGGGAAGAAGCGGCTCGATATATCCGCAGGAATGCATGATTACAGGCAAACCCTTTGTGTGCGCGTAATCAATTGTATGCCTGTGATGCGGAAAAATTAAATCTTTATACATCTGCGGCGAAATAAAAGGTTTTCCTTTAAAGCCAAGGTCTTCGTAATACCAGATGCCGTCAGGACAGCCTTCTTTTTCAAATAATATTTCCTGCAGTTTGATTGTAAGCGAAGCGTAAGTTTCCGCCATACCGGCAATCCATTCAGGATCGAGCGCCATTGCAGCTAACATATTTTCATGCCCGCATACAGGATTTATACATTCAAACACATTGACGCCGCTCCACGCGAAAAAACGCCCTGATTCTTCCGCTGCTTTTTTTGCTTTACGGTACGCGTCAAAATTGATTCTGCGTTCCGGCGTTTTTAAAAGTTTTGATTTTACTTTTTCCCAGTCCGGGCGTTCTTTGATTTCAAAATCAATATGTTCAGGTGTTGTATCGTTTTGTTTATGCCGCCTTAAGATCGCGCCGTTACCGTCTTTTGCCGTTACTGTGTCTTTATCAAGGCAGATAATTTCAGGTTGAAAATCAATATCAAGCGTCATATTAAACGCCTGGCATAAAGCAATGTCAAGGTTTAAATGCTCTTCAAGGCTTTCGTTTTTTTTGGCTTTTCCTTTTTCCAAATAATCATTTCTTGTGTCCTGCCAAAAATCTTCAAAGATTCCTATTCTGTCAACAGGCTGATGCTTGAGAATATTTTTAATCCGCTCTTTGCTTGTCATGCGGGAAGATTAATTTCGCTGTGACGAGTAAAAATCTTTTGCGGCGTTAAAGAACGCGTCAATGTTCGCAAGCGGGGAAACAGGCGGCACATCACATCCTGATGATAAAATAAAGTTGTCATATTTTGCGCACTTTTCCAGCACGTTCAATGTCGCGTCACGCACTGAACCGGGCGTGCCGTTGCGGAATTGTCCCGCAGGGTCTACATTGCCAAAAACAATTTTATCGCGCGGAATCAAAGGCAGCATAACTGAAAGATCGATAGCGTTTCCAAAGTGGAACGCTTTTGCTCCGGTGTCAAGGATGCTGCCGGTAAGCGGAATCGTATTGCCGCAGTTGTGATAAATGTAAACGCAGTTGTCAGCTTCGACAGCTTTTATGATTCTGCTGACATAAGGCGTTGAGAACTCCGCGATTAGCGCCGGGGACAAAAGACCTGCGGCTGGTTCCGCCATTATGACGCCGTCCGCGCCTGCGTCACGAAGCGCTGCGCCGTAAGCGGCGAGAAATTGCGCCGCTGTATCAAGCACGCCGTGAACAAGCTCAGGCTCTTCATAACAAAGCGCCATGATTTCCGTCATGTCCATTAGCCGACCGGAAAGCGAAAATGGTCCGATTGCGCCTGCGAATACGGGCCGGTCTTTGATAAGTTTTTTCGCCTCTTTAATTGTCTCGACATATTCTTTGGTGCGTCCCGCGCCAACTTCGGGAATTTTTAAGTTTGCAAGATCATCCGCGTCTTTAATAATCGCGCTTGTTACTGTCGGCACTTCATCGTCGGAAAAACGAACAGGACTGCCGAAAGCTTCAGATTCGACAGATAAATCCATCAGACTGACTGACGCTAAAGTTTCCCAGCGGTCAGCGACGGCTTTCATGCACTGCGCCTGTTTAACGCCGCTGTAAACAAGCTCGCGGACAGTAACACCTGTGAGCTGCGTTCCCGGGAATGACAGGATCGGCATTGGTTTATGCTGCGAAGCGGCGCTTTTAAGCCAGTTTTTCATATTTCTCCTTGTGGTGACAGTCACCTATACTATATCTGGTGTCCATACTATCGAACGACTCTATATGCAGCGTAAGCGTCAGGCGCTTTTTTTCAGGATTGCCTGCTTGGCGGCTTCCGCCGCTGATGCTGCGTCTGCTGTGTAAATATCTGCGCCTATGTCAGCGCGGAAACTTTCTGTGACAGGCGCGCCGCCTATCATTATGATCACTTTATCACGCATGCCTTCCGCGGTAAACGCGTCGATAACAGTTTTCATTTCGCCCATTGTGGTGGTTAAAAGAGCGCTTAACGCGACTATATCGGCATTGTGTTTTTTTTGCTCTTCGATAAATTTTTCCGGCGGTACGTCAACGCCAAGATCGATAACTTCAATGCCTTTGCCTTCGAACATCATGCGCACAAGGTTTTTGCCGATGTCGTGAAGATCACCTTTTACCGTTCCAAGCAGCGCCTTACCGATGGGCTTCGCACCGCTTTCCGCAAGATGCGGTTTTAAAATTTCAGAGCCGGCGTTCATCGCGCGCGCCGCTATCAATACTTCTGGAACGTACACTTCATTATTCTTAAACTTAACCGCGATAATATCCATGCCGGCAAGCAATCCCTGCTCAAGAATTTCCTTGGCGGAGACTCCCTGCGAAAGCGCCTGCGTTACAAGTTCTTTAACTATTTTTGCCTTGCCTTTTTGAAGCTCCCCGGAAATTTGGTTTAGTATTTCGCTCATAACGTACTCCTTAAAAACATAGATTCTTTCATCATAACAGAATTTTTATTTTTATGATACGATAAAACCGGATGCTTGAAAAATGTATCGCCGACTGCCTTGCATGCGCGGGAAACTTCGCCGCAGGATGCGGCAGGTGCGCAAATAATAATTTTTCCATTCTCGACAGTTTTCTTACTGGCGATGATTTTACCGGGCGTGAACCGCGGCAGGGATACGGGATTGCAATTGATATTGGAACGACGACTGCCGCAGCGGCGCTTGTTGATTTAACGACGGCAAAAATTATAGCGCGGCAATGTTTCATGAACCCGCAGCGCGTATACGGTCATGATGTCATATCACGAATACATGCCGCCAACAAAGGATTTTTACCGGAACTTCAAAAACTAATCACAGAGAGAACTGCGTCCTGTATTGATTCTTTGGTTAAAGAAAACTTCATACAAAAAATTGATGAAATTGTTATCGCGGGTAATACCACTATGATTCATCTTTTGCTTGGTCAGTCATGCGAAACGCTTGGCGTGTTTCCTTTTAAACCAAAGATTACGTTAAGTGAAAGATATTTTTATCAGGATTTATTTGATGCGGGGACTGACGCTGAAACCGCGGCAAACCGCATGACCGGCTGTCCTGTAAAAATAATTCCGTGGTTTTCCGCTTATGTAGGCGGCGATATAACGGCGGGGCTTATTTATATTTTGCAAAACATAACAGAGCGGCAAAACAGGACAAGTGAATCAATAAACAGCTTTCTGCTTATCGATCTTGGCACCAACGGAGAATTGGCTCTTTACAATAAGGGTAAATTGATTGTTACTTCCTGCGCAGCAGGCCCCGCGTTTGAAAATTCCGCGCGCGGTCATGCAGCCGGCGCGTCAGGCGTTGTCAGCGGGCTTGCGCGGCTTTTGCAAAACGGAACGATAGACGAAACAGGGCTTTTAAAATCCGAAGCGCCGGAATATTTTTCCCAAAAAGAAATACGCGATCTGCAGCTTGCGGTATCCGCAGTACGCACAGGCGTTGAAATTCTTTTTGATACTGCTTGCATGACGCATAACGATATCGGCGCTGTCTATCTTGCGGGCGGCATCGGGCAGGCGGTAAATGTTAACGATGCCGCTTTAATCGGGCTAATTCCGCAGGCTCTTGTTTGTAAAACGCAGGCAGCCGGCAATTCATCGCTCGGCGGCGCGGTACGGACATTGCTGTCGCCAAAAAGCGCGTTAAACGAAATGCAGACATTACTGGCTGATTTTTCTGAAATTAATCTTGCAGAGCATCCGCGCTTTAACGATATGTTCGCGGAGAATATGCTGTTTAAAACGCAGTAATATATATTATAATGTTTTAAAGGAGAATTAAAATGAAAATATCTACAGATATTTCCAATAAATTTTGCCCGCAGACGCTTTTTTTATACGGCACTTACAAGGAAGATAATACTCCGAATTTCGGGCTGTTCGCGTGGTTTAGTTATTGCTGGGACGGCGGTTTAAGCATTATGGCAAGCATCGGCGGAGAAAAAATGACAAGGGATCGCATTAACGCTTCTAAAATATTTTCCGCTAATCTTGTTACAGAAGATATATTGCCGGTTTCTGATTATTTTGGCTGCGTTGAAGGTTATAACAAGGATAAAATGAATGTTAATATTGATGTTGAAAAAGGCCATGCCCTTGATGTTCCGGTTCTTGTAAAGAGCCCCTGGGTTTATGAACTGGAAGTAACCAAAACAATTATTTTAGACGGCAGCGAAGTTTATATATGTAAAATTAGAAACGTTCTTGCAGATGAATATTTGTGCGATGAAAATATCAGCGTGGAAACTAAATTAAAGAAAATCCGACCTGTAAATACTACAAGTCAGACATATTTTTCATGGAACGGCGACGCAATTTGCCCGTGGGGTAAAGCAATGGAGAAAAAATAAACTGGTTTGAAAAATACTTTTGGAAACGCAATCGAATTATTGGCTCCCGCGGGAGACTTTGCCTGTTTAAAGACAGCGTTTTATTTCGGCGCGGACGCTGTTTATCTTGGCGGTAAGCATTTCGGGCTGCGGGCAAAATGCGGTAATTTTTCCGATAAAGAAATAATCGAAGCTGTTAATTATACCCATGCGCTTGGTAAAAAATTATATGTTACCGTAAATATTTTTGCCGGAAATGCTGACATCGGCGAAATAGAAAAATACGCATTGTTTCTTGAAAAAACCGGCGTAGATGCCGTTATTGTTTCCGATCTTGGCGTGCTAAAAATTTTTTCCACGCTGACAAATTTAGATATACATATTTCTACGCAGGCGAATGTTTGTAATTCTTACGCCGCGGCGCAGTATGTTGAGTTAGGTGCAAAAAGAATAATTCTCGCGCGTGAACTGCAAATAAAGAATATCAGCGAAATATGCCGCGCGCTTTCCGGCAAAGCGGAGATCGAAGTTTTTGTTCACGGCGCGATGTGCATTTCATATTCAGGGCGGTGTCTGATGTCGAAATATATGACAGGTAGGGACGCGAACCGCGGCGACTGCGCTCATCCGTGCCGATATAAATATTTTTTTTTACAGGAAGAAAAGCGGCCGGGAGAAATATTCACTGCCGAAGAAGATGATAACGGCACATACATAATGAACAGCCGCGATCTTTGTTTAATTAGTAATTTAAACGAACTTGCGGACGCCGGTGTCGCAAGTTTTAAAATAGAAGGCAGGATGAAAAATGAACATTATGTCGGCGGCGTTGTAAACGCATACAGGCGGGCGATGAACGGAGAAAATTTTGATTATGCGGCAGAACTTGAAAAGCTTCCGCACCGTCCGTTTACAACAGGTTTTACTTTTAATGATAACAACACGGAATTTTCAAAGTCGTCGTCAATTATATCGAATTATCGCATTGCGGCTGTTGTTACAGAAGACAAACAAATCAAAATAAAAAATAAAATTGTTAATGATGACGAAATTGAAATACTTTCTCCTTCCTGCAGTCATGGTAAAATTTTTAAATACAGCGGCGGTTCTTTAGCCATTCCCGGACAAATTGCCGAAATTGATTGTCCGCACAGACTGGAACCCTGCGATATCCTGCTTAAAAAAATGTAGCATTAACGCGCTGTTTAACGCTCTTTTTTCCATTAGAGTTGTTCGGAAACATCAGTTTCTGAACAACTACCTTAGAATTTAAAGCATTTTCGTAGCCTTCGGGCGAGAAAATGCAGGACTTGTGAGACAACTAACCGAGTTGTCGAACAAGTCAATTGTAATTAATTGTAAAAATTGTATAATAATGATATGAAAAAAATGGAATTGGTTCCCTGTGCGGGAAATTTTTTAGTAAAATACACAGTTAAAATAATGTGTGTTCTGTTTTGTTCTTTGCTTTTATACGGGTGCGCGCAAAAAGCTCCGTCAGCAGATTATATAAATTTTATTTACTCAAGCCAAAGCGAAAAAGAAGCGGCTTTTTTAATGTCAATATTCAACAGGGAAGATTTTTCCGCGTATGGTTTGCATCTTCTTCCCGAAGAATCCGAAACGCCGTTGGTTCCAGCCATTTATGTCGAGTTTTTTTATTCATGGGAAAATCAAACCGAAAGCGATGATATCATCATAACTAAAAATATTTTTATTCCTGTTGATGATGTTCTTGCCGGAAGATTAAATACTTCATTTCAGGCGTGTATTGACGGAAGAGAAACGCTCATTCAGGTTGATGAAATTGTACCGCCGTTTACCGCGCTTCGCGTTAACGGTCTTGCCCTTGGCGATGAAGGTTATCCGCTGGTTTGGGTTACAGGGGCGCGCATTCGCGTTGATGAAAATGTTAGAACCAGCCGCCTGTTTTCTGAAAATTTATCCCGCTTAAAAAACGCTTTCGCTTCCGCGCCGAAACCTGATGTTCAATCCATGCCGGATATTCTCTGGATTACTGCAGGCGGAGATACAATGCTTGAAAGAGGCGCGACAGAAGCGCTTTTATTAGACGGACCTGCCAGTATTTTCGGCCGGACTGCGCCGATGATTGCGTCCGCCGATGTCGCTCTTTTAAATCTTGAAGGAGTAGTCAGCGCAAAGGGAGTGCGTGTGCCGAAATCCTATAATTTCCGTTTTATTCCTGAAGTAGCGCCGGCGCTAAAAGCCGCGGGTATTGACGCGGTTCTTCATGCCAATAATCATGTTTTTGATTACGGCATGGACGCTTTTCTTGACAGTCTCCACAATCTAAAACAAGCGGGAATCGGCGTTGTAGGCGCCGGAATTAATGACGATGAAGCTTCAGACCCATATGTTTATAGAAAAGGCGAAGATGTAGTCCGCGTTTTCGGGTTAGCTTCCTTTCCGCGCGAAGGAAACGGCTGGGACGGCGAGACAGCGGCTGCGGGACCTGACATCGCGGGAATGCTTCATGCCAGAAGAGGCGGCGTTGATAAATTGAAATCTAAAATGTCAGCTAACGATCAATCGATCAATATTGTTTTTTTCCACGGCGGAATTGAATGGTCAACGCGGCCTGATGCGGCTACCAGGCAGCTGTATACGGATTTAATAGCATCAGGAGCCGATTTGATTATCGGGACTCACCCGCATATTGTTCAGGGGTTTGAATGGGTTATGGGAAAGCCTGTGTTCTGGTCAATCGGCAATTATGTTTTTGGTCAGATGAACGGTTATTATACCGGGGATGAAGGGCTTTTTATCCGTCTTGGTTATTATCACGGTAGACCCGTATATATAGAACCTTATCCGATTTTTCTGGACGACATAAGAACTGACATTGTTTCCCATGACAATCTTGATGTTTTTTACGCAAGGTCCCGTGATTTGCGACGGTAGCTTAAAAAGATTCAACTGTAATTTTCATTAAAATGATCTATTTCCGCCGAAGCTTCTTCAAACTCGCTGTGCAGTAAATGTTCTGAAATTGAATTTAAAAGCTCTTTTGATTTTTGCGACCATGTTTTTTCCCTTAGTTCGTTCATCGCGTTCTTTGCGGTTTTTTTATCAAAGGCCGCGCAGGCGTCTTTAATTACCGTAAGTTTTTCATGCAGAAAAATTAAGGATTCTACTGTATCATCTGCAGCATCATTAGTATTAAATTTTGTTTTAATTTCACTTACAACTCTTTTTAATGAGCTAAGAAAATGATTTGAATCAGAGATAATAGTATCAATGTCTTTTTCTCTTCCCGCGTGTTCCAGTTTCAACGCCAGCGCTGATAATTCGTTTTCCCCTATGTTGGCAAGCGCACTCTTCATTGCGTGAATATTTATGACGTACATATGAATATCGTTTTCATTATCAAGATTGGATTGTAAACTCGCTTCTATCGCTTTAACTGCCTTTTCCGCGTCCCGCGCGAATATTTCCGCTAATTGCGAATCCAGCGCCTGATTAATGCCGATGCCGCCTTTTTTATCCAGAAGCGCCTTTTCCTTGTGCGCGGCTTCGATTATTTCTTTCGGCTGTTTGTCCCTAATCAGTCTGTTAAGCAGGTTATTTAAAAGGCGTATATCTATGGGTTTGGAAATAAAATCATCAAAACCGTTTTTCAGGAACATTTCCGCCTGTCCCGTAATGGCGTTAGCTGTCAATGCAACAATCGGAGACGTGTATCCCATATCGCGGATTTGCCCCGTTGCTTCAATTCCGTCCATTTTCGGCATCATATGATCCATAAAAATAATATCATAAATAATGCCGTCCTTAACTTTTTTTATCGCGTCGTAACCGCTTGATACAAGATCGATTTTAAGTCCGTAAGGAACCATCAATCCTTTTGCGACATACAGATTTGTTTCAACATCATCCACTATTAATATGCGGCCGTAGGGCATATATTCATATTGAAACCTTGATCTTGATGTAATCGCATTTGTAACCTTGTACTGCCGCAGGTTTTCCGCTAATTCTTTTCCTATTACGCCGCGAATTCCTATGCCGTCTGTTTTTTGCGGAAGGCGGACATTCACGGTTGTTCCTTCGCCCGCGGTGCTTTTTACATTAATTTTTCCGTACATTAAATTGATTAAATTGCACGTAATGGTCATTCCCAGTCCTGCGCCTTCTGTTGCGCGGTTGGCTTCAAGATCAAAACGGGTGTTTTCATCGAACAGCTTGCTGACCTGTTCCTGCGTCATGCCGTGGCCTGTGTCTTTTATCTGGAAGATCAGCGTGACAATTACAGCTCCGCCTCCGCGGCCTATACATTCCGCGCTGACAGAAAAAACGATTTCCCCGCTGTCTGTAAATTTAAACGCGTTGGAAAGAAGATTATTGAATATCTGCTTGATGCGCAGCTCGTCGCCGACAAGTATGGACGGAATGTTTTCGTCAATTTCGATTTTAAAATCTACAGGTTTATATTCGTAACGAATGTAGTTTAATTGAATAATATCGTTTATAAGGCTTGCGACATCGTATTTTTCAGGAAGCAGTTCCAGTCTGCCGGATTCGATTTTTGAAAGATCAAGAATGTCGTTTATTATGTTAAGCAGCAGTTTTCCAGAGTTATTTATTTTCAGGAACGCTTCGATTGTGGCCGGGGGATGAGAGCTGCCTTGCATTTGTATTTCTGTCATGCCCAAAATCGCGTTTAACGGAGTGCGTATTTCATGGCTCATTGTCGCAAGGAAGTTGCTTTTTTGCTGAGTTCTTTTTTCTGAAATTATTTTTGCGTTGTAAATATTTTTTAACAAAACGCATAATCCCCATGAAAATAATGAGCAGATAACTATTAAAAGAACGGCGGCAAGCATCAGATTTCCGAAATATTCAAATACCGGAATTATAATCCCTATATGCCAGTCATATTTCAATTTTCTGAAATAGACAATTGAATAGCCTGTTGATGATGTTCTTACGCTCCTGTGAAAAATTGTATATCCCAAAAGTAAATCGCTGTATAAAAAAGCCAAATCGTCTGTTAGCTGATATAACCCCATGCCTGTTACATTCCTGTTTTTATGCGCGATTACATTAAGCTCTGCGTTTACCAGAACCGCGAAACTGTTCTTTGTTATGTTAATAACAGAGTGTTTACTGAATCTGTCAATTCCAATATCAAGGCATATTATAGCCAAAGGATTATCATCATCATCCTTAATCAGGCACGAAAGGGTAATTATATAATTTTCTGTTATTAAATCCCTGTAAAATCCTGTAAGAACTGTTTCTCCCTGAGCCTTTAAAGCTTCGGCATACCATTGGCTTTCTGCGGAAATAAAGCCGTCAGGAGGCGTCAGGTTTGTTCCCGGCATATATTTGTCCCAGTTAAAAAAATAACCGTGTGTGGTAATTAATCCGGAAAGACTATCCGAATCATTTACCATAAAATTCGCCAGTTCATTCATATATGTGAAGACTGTATCTTCATCGCCGCCGGATATAATCATGCTGCGTATGTTTTCCGCGTACCCTGTCAGGAAAGTTTCGGGTTCAAGCAGATTGGCGCTAAATTCAACTTCTGCGTACGCAAGCGCGGTTTCCGCGTCTTTTTTTAAATGATCATTTTCCATCCGGCTGATAATTAAAAAACATAAAAGACCAATTATGGCGAATAAAAAAATTATTAAATACATTTGCGCGCGAACAGAATTTATTATCCAGTTTTTAATTGAAACCAGCTTCAATACATCCCTCCGCAGGAAGCGCCATTCAGGCTTTTTAACTGTCTGTTTTCAGCGGCAAGTAAAATTTATTTACCTGAATTTACATTATAATTCAAAATTGAGAAAGATGGTATATTTTGCCTTTTTATTCCTGATAATTCAGGAAAATGCTTATATATGCGAGTTTATCTTTGAAAGCAGTGATTCTGCAGAAAACGGCTTTGTAAAAACACCGACCGCTCCCAGTTTAGAGCTTTTTTCTTCGATTTTTTTATCTGCAGTGCCTGTAAGGAAAATGACCGGAATATCCGCCCAGATGCTATTAGTTTTTAATTTTTCCAGCGCTTCAAACCCGTTCATTTCCGGCATTTCAATGTCCAGTAAAATTAAATCAGGTTTGATTTTTTCCAGCAAGCCGAACATTTTTTCTGCGGAAGGAAGCGTCATTATCTGAAAATATTCTTCCAGCGCTTCTTCCGCCATAGCAAGATTTGTATCGCTGTCATCTACAATAAAAATGGTTTTCAAATTATTTTCCTGATTATTATGGAAGGATATTATCATATCTTTACTTTGTCAAGAATTTTATAAAAACCGCGTAATGTCTTTATCAATATAAACGCTTTATTTTTTTTCATATTAATGTATATAATTGATAATTTTTATTTGGGAGGATTTTATGGAAAATGCTGCGATATTAGTGCTTATTGCTGCCCGTTGTGAAGAGGATCAGAGCCGTATTCTTGCTGCCTTGCCGGAACATATGGGTTTTGTTGTCGCCGGAATTGTAAAAGACGAATCAGGCGCGATCATCAAAGCTGAAAGCTTAAAACCTGACATTCTTGTTTTGGATTTACAGTTATCAGGGATATACAGTCTTGATTTAATCAGAATTGTTCGCAGAAGATCGCCTTCTACATCGATTATTATGATTTGTAATAATGAAAAAGAAGAACCTTCCGCTGATGTTTACGCGAATCATGCGATTATTGCCGGATTATCAGGGTTTTTAATAAAAGAAGTTGATATGGACAAGCTAGCTTACGCAGCCAGAATTATTTTTATGGGCGGTTTTTACATTAATGAATCTGTTATTGTAAAAATTTTTAGTATGGTTTCTTTTACGGGACAATATTCCGCGATTTGCGAATACAGTATTTTTTCTCCGTCAGAACGCGGTATTGTTACGCTCCTTGCCCAGGGTTTTACAGACGCTCAAATAGCCTGCGAATTAAATCTCAGTATCGGCTCAATCAGAAACTGTATGACCTGCATCAGGCAAAAGACTAAAATGAAAAGCCGTGTCGAAATAATTCTTTATTCGGTGGTTTCAGGGCTTATTTATCCTGAACATTTACGGATATGGAAGGAAAAAAGAGACAGCTATTTTACAAACAGCAGGGCTGAAAAAACTTATAAAAAGTAACGCAAAAAACAATTTTTAAGTTATACTATTAGTAACTAATAAACTCTTCAGGTGACTGTTATAAAAGGAGCGATGAACATGAAGAATTCTAATACATCTGCCGGAAACGAAGGTCTTGTAAAAAATAATAAATTTCCGCGGAAGATCCGGTTTTATATCTTTTTTGCGGCATTAACCGCATTAATTTTTACAGGATGCGCCAGCCTTTTTTATTCTGTAAATATCAGAACATCAGGCGGCGTTTCTTCCGTACTCGCAGGCGGTTCAATTCAATTTTCCACAGGCGGACGCAATATTGTCTGGCAGGTCGGAACAAGAAGCGACGGTACCGGCAATGTTGCCAACGGAACATTTATTTCAAGCAGCGGACTGCTTTCCGTAGATGTATACGAAACGGCATCCATTCTTTATGTTATGGCTATGTCCACGCGCGACGGTTTTTCTGATGTCAGACAAATCAGGGTAGTCACTGTTGCCGATGTCAACATTAGTTCTGTAAGCCAGATAGCGGTCGCAGGAAGAACGCTTCAATTCGGCGCGCAGGTAACAGGAACTAATAATCCCGATCAGATCGTTACATGGAAAGTTAGTTCAAGCGGCACCGGAACTGGTACGGTTACGCAGGGTACAAGCATCAATTCAAACGGCGTGCTTACCGTAGCGGCAAATGAAACATTGTCAACTTTGTTTATTACAGCAACATCAACAGTTGATCCGTCTAAATCAAAAACAGTTTCAGTTTCTGTAGTTGTTCCGACAGTTACAAACGTAGCTGTATCGCCCGTAGGCGAATCGGTCAGAGCCGGGACGACTTTCCAATTCAGAGCGACTGTTACAGGTACATATGAGCCTTCGCAGAGTGTAACATGGAGAGTAAGTTCAAATGCCGCAGGCACGGGAGTAGTTACTCCCGGAACAAGCATAAGTTCCGCCGGATTGCTTACTGTAGCGGCAGGTGAAACATTATCAACATTATATGTAATTGCGACATCGTCGCTGGATACTTCAAAAATGGGAAGCACCATTGTTAATATAATTATCCCGACTGTAACAAGCGTAACAGTAGGACCTGCGAATCAAACAATACCTGCCGGAAGTTCCTTCCAGTTTACCGCTACTGTAGCGGGGGCAAATAATCCTGATACATCAGTAACATGGAAAGTAAGCACAACCGCCGCCGGCACCGGAGTTGCCGCTCAGGGAACGAGTATCACAAACGGACAGCTTACGGTTGCCGCAAATGAAACTGCTGTAACGCTCTTTGTTTTTGCGACATCGGTGTTCGATCCTTCAAAGACAGGAAGCGTTATTGTAACTGTAACGCCTGCGCCTGTGGTTACACAGCCTGTGCCGGTTGTTCAAACTGTAACCGGCGTATCAGTCTCACCTGTGAATATAACGATGCAAACAGGCAGTTCATTCCAGTTTAACGCCGCGGTTTCCGGTGCGAATAATCCAAGTACGTCTGTAACATGGAGAGTAAGTTCAAATGCCGCGGGTACCGGAGCGGTTACCGCAGGAACAAGCATTAACGCAAGCGGACAGCTTACGATTGCCGCAAACGAATCCGCAAGAACGCTTTATGTTATCGCGACATCAGAATTTGATCCCGCAAGATCGGGCAATGTGGCAGTTAACGTTTCAGCGCCTGCTGTTCCCGCGGTAACAAGCGTAACAGTCGACCCTGCGAACCAGACAGTGCAGGCTGGCGGTTCTCTCCAGCTTAACGCAATTGTGACAGGTTCCAATAACCCCAGTACTGCTGTAACATGGATAATCAGTTCTAATACTGCAGGCACCGGATCTGTTACGGCGGGAACCAGCATAAGCGCGAACGGATTGCTGACAATTTCTTCCAATGAGCCAGCCAGAACACTCTATGTTATCGCGGTCTCGGCTGCTGATCCTTCCAAAACAGGCAATGTATCTGTAAATATAACTGTGCCTGTTGTTACTCAGTCGCCGCCGCCTGTTACCTCTACTGTTACATCGATTTCTATCAGTCCGTCGTCCCAAAATATGACAAGGGGAAGCAGTTACCAGTTCAGCGCGATAGTCAGGGGAGACAATAACCCAAGCGATGCAGTTACATGGAAAGTAAGCTCTAACACTGCGGGTACAGGCGCTGTGACCTCCGGAACAACAATCAGTTCAAGCGGTCTTCTGACAGTTTCAGCTAACGAAACAAATGCGATGTTATATGTAATCGCAACATCGGCTGTAGATACTTCTAAATCAGGAAGCTCGCCGGTCACTGTTATTAACGCATTGACTGTCTCCTCAGTAACAGTTACTCCGTCGGCAGTGTCAGTTATGGCGAATAATTCCAGTAATACAGTTCAGTTTAACGCGGCTGTTGCAGGTTTAAGCAGCAATGCTGTAACATGGAGCGTAAGCTCTAATTCCGCTGGTACAGGTTCTGTGGAAAGCCGGACCGTAATCAATTCAAACGGATTACTGACAGTTGCGCCGAATGAAGGCGCGCGGTTTTTATATGTCTTTGCGCGATCAACGGCGGATCCTTCAATATACAGTATGGTTATAGTGACAATCACCAATAACTAGTAATAAGCCCAAGTTTGAACTTCGGCATTGTATATCAATTTTCGCGATAATATTTCTGTTAACGGGCTCCCCATAAACGATCTTTTTCCGTGCCTGTAGCGGTTAAAAGATCGCAGGTTTCCTGTTCATTTAATGAGTCTATATTGCCTTTTGTTTTAAACGCGTCAATGCCTTTTATAACTGCGTCAAAACGCTGCTTTGTAATTTTATTTCTGATTGCGAAAAACAGACAGCTGGCAAGAAGAAGAAAAGGAATAAGAACAAACATCCATTTAATTCCCGTCACTACACTGCTTTGCGCGTATGCCGCCGGATCAAAATCGCTGATGCTGGCCTTTAAAACCGAGTATTCATTCTGATCAAAACCCATCGCCTGCAGTCCAAAGCCCATTAAAAGCACAGCTACGCCGCTTGCGAACTTGCGAAGAAAAGTTGTCATGCCGGCGTATAAACCTTCCTGACGCTTGCCGGTTTTAAGTTCATCAATGTCATAAATGTCAGCTAACATCGACCATGTTGAAAGCTGGCCGGCTGATGTGCCGATGGCGATTAACACCGCCAGTACCAGCAGGGCGGCGACAGGAACGCCTGGTCCAAACCAGATGAAAGCAAGCGAAGAAATCATCCAGACTGGTATGCCGATGTAAAGCGGAAACGCTTTCCCTTTTTTTTCGGCGATTCTTCCCTGCACCGCGACAAACAGCATTGAGCAGACAAGAAGCGTGCCGACAATTAGTTCATAATTTTCATACTGCAGAACGACAATATCGATATAAAAAATAAACAGCGCAAGCACAAGGTCTACGGCAATTTGAAATGATAAAAAGATGCCCAGAAAATTTTTATATGCTTTGTTTTTAAAAACGATCAGCCAGTTTTTTATGGGAATTTTTTCCGGTTTTGGAAGGTCTTTTTTCTCCCATGTTCCAAGAAATACTAGGAACCAGCAAATTCCAAAAAACGCTCCGAAGACAAGCCCCATGACAACGTAACCCGGAATCTGCGCGGAGCCGATTTTGTCAGCGCCGAATGTTTTAATGATTATGCTTGGTATTACCGCGCAAATCAGCGCCGCGCCGCCCGAGAAAATCATTCTGATTGTCGTGTAACTTGTGCGCTGGTTATAATCGGACGTCATATCCGACAGGATTGCGTTGTACGGAACCATGACTATGCTGAACACTGTTCCGAAGAACATATATGAAAGCGTGTAATAGATTATTTTTGAAAATTCATTTTGAATGCCGAAGGAATAGAAAAGCATAAAGAACGACAGAAAAACAGGAATGATGCCGATTAAAAAATAAATTCTCCGCCTTCCGAATCTGGATCGCGTTACATCAGTTATCCGTCCCATTATCGAGTCAGTGACGGCATCCCACAATCTTCCGATGAAGATGATTATTGTCGTCGCGACAACAGGCAGGCCTTCTACCAGTACCAGAAAATTCATGAACAAAAGGCTGAAGATCATAAAAGCGCCGCCGCCGTATATGTCTCCGCTTGCATAACTGAATTTGCTGGAAAGGCTGTTTGTTCTTTTAATATTTTCCATGAAGCATTATAGCATGATTACTTGATTTGTATTAACCATCTTATTCCTGTTGAAAAACGGAAGCCCGCGGAAAAATCCGCTATAAAATCAAAAGTTTGATTATTTCCGGAATACGACTGCCATGACAGTTCAAGATACGGCGAGAATATTCCGCCGGATGATTTTATTTCGAACGGCGCCGCAGTAAAGCCGATGATGCCAAGCCAGTTTACGCCGCTTTGGTAACGCCGGTCGTTTCCGTTTATCTGTACAACTGTATCGCCCATATTTATAACAGGTCCAAGGAACACTCTGAGTTTTTCATTCGGCCCCCACGATAATGTTATTGGTAAACTGAAAATGCCAAGCGCGCCGTCATATTCAGGTCTTAATTCAAGACCAAAAACCATTCGCGTTCCCAATGAATATGTATCAGCGTAAATGTATAACTGGCCTGAAATGCCGCGCATTAATTCCCCGCCCTGCATAAAACTGTTCCACACAGGAGCGATTGCCGCTCCCGCAAGCAGACGCCCCGGCGGCGTGTTATTTGGTACGCCGGCTGGTGTGTTTATCCTGACCTGTCCGCCTGTACTTTGTCCGCCCGTTCCGTCAGCGCCTGCAGCCACTGATGTATTAGATGTATTACTGGTAAAGTATTCCGCAGGAACATCAGGAAACGCGCGGCCTGCGCCTGCGAATGTTCTTGCCCAATATGATTCGTCCAGACTTGAGTATATTACGCCTGTTGATGTACCAGCGGAAGCGGAATGAATGAAACGGCGGTCGCCGAGATAAAGCCCTACATGCGTAATATCGTTATTATTGCTTGTTCTGAAAAATAATAAATCGCCGGGCTGAGCCCTTTCTATTGTAGTTCTGACTGTCCATGAATACTGACCTGCCGCAGACCGCGGTAAAGTGACGCCTAAAGCGTCTTTAAAACTAAGGCTGGTAAAACCGGAACAGTCAATGCCGGAAGCGGTCATTCCGCCGTAAACGTAAGGCGTCCCCAGATATTTTCTTGATTCTTCAATGACTCTGAGCCTTGCGTTTACATATGCCTTCGCTTTTTCACTTTCTGACGCGGTTGATTTCGGCGCAAGCGTATATCCGCTTTCCAGCGGAAAAGCAAACAGTTCAGCGGCGGTTAAAATCAATAACGAAGCAAAAAAAACTTTCATTATTGCTAATATCGGCATGTTAACATTTGAATTTATCAAAACCGGCGTAGGCGGTTTCATTGAAGAACATCGCTGTTTAAATCAATCACTAAAAAAGCCGTTTAATTCTAACTATTGCTTGACCTTTCCTTATTTGTTACATTATACCCATGGGATCGGTTTGTGTCTTTGTTAACCAAAAAGGCGGCGTCGGAAAGACAACCTCTGCAATTAATATCGGAGCGTATCTTTCAGAAGCGGGAAAATCCGTGCTTTTGGTTGATTTTGACGCGCAGGCAAACCTTACAAGCGGTATTGGCGTCGATCCGCCGAAACCCGGGATTTATGAACTTTTGTGCGATGAAGTTACAGCGGAAAAAGCCATAAGAACAACAACAGTAAAAAATCTGGACGTGATTCCCGCGGATACCGATCTTTCAGGCGCGGCGGTTGAAATGATCGAACATCAGGATGAAAAGTTCTACTTTCTTAAAAAAGCAGTTGATCCGCTTAAAAATAAATATGATTATATTTTGATTGACTGTCCGCCGTCTCTCGGACAACTGACAATGAACGCTCTTGCGGCAGCGGATTTTGTTCTTATCCCGATGCAGTGCGAATATTTTGCAATGGAAGGACTTAAACAGCTTTTGATAACCGTAAAAGATGTCCAGAAAGCTTATAACCCCGATTTAAAAATCGGCGGCGTTTTTTTTACAATGTACGATCCCAGAACGCGCCTTGCCAATGATGTAATCAAACTGGTCAGCGCGCATTATAAGGATATGGTTTTTAATACAATCATTCCAAGAAATATCAGGCTGTCAGAAGCGCCTTCCGAAGGAATGCCGATATCTGTTTATGATCCTTTGTGCCACGGCGCAAGAGCGTATCATGCGCTTGCCCAGGAATATTTAAAACGTGATGCAGGCGGTAAATAATGGCGCGTAAAATCGGCCTTGGCGGCAGGGGCATTAACGCCCTTCTTGATAATAACAAAAATGATAATAGCGACGATGAACAATCGGGTTTTGTTAACGTCACTTCGGATACAGATATAAGCGAACCTGTTTCTGCGCCTGCCGCCGCAGTTTCTGTAAAAAGCAAGTCCGGTGATATTGTCCAGCTTCCGGTTGATAAGCTGGTTCCCAATCCCGGCCAGCCGCGCAAGAATTTTGACGAAGCCGATCTTCAGGAACTTTCCGATTCCATAAAAACATTCGGTATCCTGCAACCTATTATCGCGGCTGACACAGGCGGCGGCTCTTACATCATTGTCGCGGGCGAGCGAAGGACGCGCGCCGCAAGGCTTGCCGGTCTTGAGACTGTCCCTGTTATCATCCGCGATTACACAGAACGCAAGCGTCTTGAAGTTTCCATGATCGAAAATATCCAGCGCAGCGATTTAAACCCGATTGAAGAAGCCGCAGGTTATAAAAACCTGATGGATTTTTCCAGTCTTTCACAGGATGAAGTCGCCGCGCGGATGGGAAAAAACCGCTCTACAGTCGCCAATGCGCTGCGTCTTCTTAAACTGCCTGTCGAAGTGCAAAAAAGCATTGAAGAAGGAAAAGTAAGTCCGGGGCATGCAAGAGCAATGCTGTCTGTTAATGATAAGAAGGCAAGGGATAAATTATACAGAGAGCTGCTTGCGGGTGATATTTCTGTCAGGCAGGCTGAAAAACGGGCAGCCGCGTTGAATAACGCCGCGGAAAAAGAAAAGACGACAGTTAAAAAAGGCGCATCCAAAGCCGCAGGCTCAAATATTTCGCCGGATATTGAAGCGATAACGGACAAGATTAGAGATAAACTTGGCACAAAAATAGTAATTGAAGGCAATATGGATAAAGGCTGTGTCCGCATTGAGTATTATTCGATGGACGACCTTAAACGTATTTTCGATATTATCGACGGCGTAAAATAAAAGGCGCGTGATACAAAAGGACATAAAAAAACCCCGGCATACACCGGGGTTAACTTCTAGCTTATAGTATTTTAGAACCAGAGACGGAAACCTGCTGCACCGCCAATGCCGCCGGCTGGAAAGTGAAACGGTATTACTGTTACACCGATATTAGGAATTGCCGCTAAATAAAACTCCAGCGTAACTGATGACACAGGAATTTGTAAGCTCAAACCGATAGGAAGTCTGCCTAGTACACCAACTTTAATACCAGCGCCTGCACCTGATGCGCCAAAACCTAAAGTGGCTTGAACGCCGGCGCCAAGGTACCAGTGTAAAATATTACTTACAATTGGCATATCGATAAAATAATAATCGCCATAAACCATTAAACCGAAACCTATTTCACTTGAACTAACGGTAATGTCTGCTCCAATTCCAAGATAAATCGGCACGCCTGCAAATTTCAAAGTTAATGCTGCGTTACTGTATCCTCCCCAGCTGCCCCATGTTGTCCCGTATGCGCCTTCAACACCGATGCCAAATCCATCCGGGTGATCAGCGAACGCTGTGCCGGTCGCAATAATCGCAACAAGCGCAAAAACCATCAACACTTTTTTCATTTAAGTAATCTCCTTTGGCAGTTTATTAGTTTAGTTTTATCTGCCTGTTATTATGATAAATCAGCTTTTCTTATACGTCAAGAAAAAGTTGCAAAAAAAATGAATATTTATAAAAATTTTCTTATACTTTAAAAATTTAATTTAATGATCTGTAATATCGTTTTGCTTTCTTAAAAAATGAACTATTTTATAAGTGATCGGGGTTATAATCACTTCGATACTGCACTTTATTATATAATTTGTTAGAACAAGGGACCAGAAAATTTCCCAGCTGAATACACCCGCGATGCTTGCGATTACGACAAAAATTACTGTATCCAGCAGCTGACCTATCAAAGATGATCCGATTGTCCGCACCCATAAAAGGCGGCCTTTCATTTTTTCTTTTATTTTTGATAAAATCGCTGCGTTGGAAAATTCACCTGCAAGATATGCGGCAAGGCTTGCAAGGACAATTCCGCCGTAACTCATTCCGCCAAGGACAGCGTTATACGCGGCAGTACCCGCTTCTTCTTCCCAATATGATTCGGCAGGCAATACGCCTAACAAAAAGAAAACAAGAGCCGCAAGCGCCATAACCGCGAAACCTGTCCAGATAACGCGCCGCGTTGTTTTAAATCCGTAGACTTCTGTTAATACATCGCCAAGCACATACACAAGCGGAAACAATAAAGTGCCGCCGTCAAAAACCAGCGGTATCGAAAAAATTGATATTCCAAGGTCTACGATTTTCGCCGAAGACGCGATGTTGCTGATAACAAGTATCGCGACGAAAAACGCCGCGATAATATCCAAGTGCCGCGCCGACGGATTCTGTTTAGACTGAGATGGCTGGATCATTTTTATATCTCCCTGTTTTAATTTACGGCAGGTGACTGGGTTACTGCCTGTTTTTAGGGCGTTACGCCCACTTTATAAAACCGCTCCTGTACGGATGAATCAGCGCTTCGTGCTTTGGCATTATACGGACGGTGTGCCCCTGCATTCCGGTATCGATACATTCAATGCGAACCTGATACAGATTAAGCGCGCCTTCGTTTTTAATCCATTTCATTTCCGCTTTTCTTGCGTCGTTAATCGCGCTTGTCTGGTTGGAAATCGCGCCGTGGTACAGTTCAACATGCAGTTCGTTAGGTGAAATGCTGCCGAGATCAAGGAAAGCTGTTACTGTCAGCATGTCGCCGCGCTGCATAACAGGTTTTGCGTTTGATTCAATCTTTACGATTTTCAGCTTGTCCCATTCCTGATGCAGTTTGCCGAAGTAGGCGGCAAGCGATTTCGCTTCGGCGTAATCGTCTTTGCTGAAACGGCGGTAATTTTTAAGCGCAGGGAAATAAAATTGATTTGAATAGTCCATCAGCATACGATGGCATGACATTGACTGTCCAATCTGCTTCATGCAGTCTTTCATCATTTTGATCCATTCGCGCGGGAGTCCGTCGTTTCCCCTTTGATAGAACATCGGGATAATTACGCGCTCAAGCAGATCGTATAACGCTTTGCTTTCTATGTCGTCCTGAAGCCTTTCATCCTGATACTGTTCGCCGTGGCCTATCGCCCAGCCGACTTCAGGAGCGTACGCTTCGTCCCACCATCCGTCCAGAATTGAACAGTTAAGAACGCCGTTCATCGCGGCTTTCATTCCGCTTGTACCGGACGCTTCCATCGGGCGGCGCGGAGTGTTAAGCCATACATCGCCGCCTGAAGTCAGGTATTTTGCAACGCTCATGTCATAATTTTCCACAAAAACAATGCGGCTTGTAACATCGTATTTATCCGCAAAGTGGATAATATCGCGGATAAGGTCTTTTCCCGGCATATCATGCGGATGCGCCTTTCCTGCGAAAATAAGTTGAATTGGCCTATTATGATCTCTTACAAGACGAAGCAGGCGTTCCGGATCGCGCAGAAGCAGGTTGCCGCGTTTATATGTCGCGAATCTTCTTGCGAAACAAAGGGTCAACGCATACGGCGAAAGCGCGTCTTCCGCCTGACGAATGCGTCTTTCCGCCGCGCCCGTGCGCGCGTATTGCTCGCGGATGCGTTCGCGCGCAAAAGCGACAAGTCTTTCGCGGCGGCGTTCATGGGTGCGCCAAAGTTCTTCGTCTGAAATGCGATCCATCCGTTCCCAGATTGAAAGTTCTGTGGGTTTATCTTCAAACTGCGGTCCCAGGTAACGGTCTAAAAGATCGACCATACCCGACGATACCCAAGTGCGCGTATGAACGCCGTTTGTCACATGACCTATCGGCACTTCATTTAACGGAAGCCCCGGCCATAAACCTTTCCACATATCGCGTGACACTACGCCGTGAAGTTTCGCGACGCCGTTTGCGTAAGCGGCCATTTTAAGCGCAAGAACCGTCATGCAGAACGTTTCACGCTCGTCGTTTACATTGATCCTTCCAAAACCGAGGAAGTCTTTCCATGTAATGCTGAGAACCTCCGGCCAGCTGCGGAAATATTTATCCATCATCGCGATTTCAAAACGTTCGTTTCCCGCCGGCACCGGCGTATGTGTGGTGAATATATTTGTTGGCCATACGGCTTCGCGGGCTTCTTCAAATGAGAAACTCTTTTCGTTCATGATTTCGCGGACGCGTTCAAGCACAAGGAAAGCCGAATGTCCTTCGTTCATGTGAGTAGCCGCGGGATTTATTCCTAATGCGCGTAACGCGCGGATGCCGCCTATGCCCAAAAGAATTTCCTGCTGCATGCGGGTTTCTTTGTCGCCGCCGTAAAGAGCCGCGGTTATGTTTCGTATGTCCTGTGTGTTTTCTTCCATATTTGTATCAAGCAAATACAATGACGACCGGCCTACTTTCACTTCCCAGATTTGCGCAATCGCCTGTCTTCCCGCAAGGTCTACAGAAATTTTTAACGGCTGTCCGTCTTTGCCGTTTTTCCTTTCTACAGGCATGTTGTACCAGTCATTTTCAGGATAACTTTCCTGCTGGAAACCGTCCGCGTTCAGCCTTTGCTTGAAATATCCCTGTCTGTATAAAAGCCCGATACCGACAAGCGGCAGCCCCATATCCGATGAAGTTTTCATGTGATCGCCTGAAAGAATTCCAAGACCGCCTGAATAAATCGGCAGTGACGCGTCCATTCCGTATTCCATCGAGAAATACGCGACTACATCCTTATGACTGCCGCGGTACCATGTCTCACCTTTTTTATATCGCTGAAAACGCCCGTACACTTCTTTGAGCGCGGCAAGATACGAGTCATCCTTGGCTGCCTGTGCCAGCCTTTCCTGACTTACCATACCCAGCACTCTTACCGGGCTTTGCTGGGATTCCAGCCATGAATCGTAATCCAGCCTGATAAAAAGCTGTATTGCGTCATAATTCCATGATAACCAGAGATTGTGGGCAATCTCTTCCAATGGTTTTAATACCGGGGGAAGCTTTGGCTTCACTGTATATGTGGATATGTTCATAATCTAAGTTTAGGTGCGGAATTGTAATATGTCAACGAATTTCATAGGTATGAAATTGGAAAAAACAATGAAATTTCTTAAATTATGGTTAATTTTAGGTATTATTACACTGGATTACACTTTTTCACCCGTGAATTTACCGCCGGAAAAGCGATTTTCCGCAGATACTTAGAGATAATAATTTAATTCTGCAACTGCATTTATAACGGCCTTTTATTTTTTAATTAATTTAAAGAGTTAAGCGTGATATGCAAATTTTCCGACACTAAGAGTGATAAAAAGCATTAATATATGATTGTCAATGCCAGTAAAAAATGATATTATGATCATTAGTTAATGGTAATATTGATCATTATGTGAGATGCGGATAATTAACAGGGCTTTCCGGTTCGTTTTAATAAGCGAGGACACTGGAAGTAATCAGCCCCTGGCCTGTTTGTACAGGCTTAAAGTAACCTTCCGGGGTGAAAAAATATTGGATAATATTATGGCGAATGATAAAATTGAATTAGCGAGAGATTTCATTACATTTCCGGAAGAGCTTAATAAAGAATGCACAAAAGAGGATTTCCACAAAATAATGTCTTCCCACAATTCAGATATACCCATAGAAAGGGTTAATTTTAAAGGTTATCCGGAAAATAAAATGGATCAATAATGGATTTAACAACATACGAAAAAATATGGGTAAATTGTATAAGGCCTAAAATTGACAGAATGAAAGCTGTTGATGATGATATTTTTTTCGTTGACGGGCAGGTAAAAGAAAAAATCTGGTCTACTTATGAAAAATGCAAGAATGATATTCATACATATATGTACGATCCTAACGGCAGAATAGACAGGCATAAAGTTGCTTCCATAATGCTGTACTCAATAATAATAAATAATCCATTCGAGTTAAAATATTTACATGATAGAAAAACTATTAAAGGCGCTTCATTAATGGCAAATGAAATCCTTGCTTTTAATACCGCTGTTGGTATTGTTTTATCTTTTATCGAAACAAACGCGGTTGAAAAGGCGGATAATATAAGGCTTGAGATTTTTAAGAATGGTTTTATCTACCCGGAATGTCAGCACGATAGTTATGAAGCAAATGTATTTAAAATGCTCTATTACGCGAAATATAATAATCGTTATGATGTGTTTGCTTTTTCTCACGTTTTATTTTTAATCGAAGCATATACGGAGTTAGTGATGAAAAATAAACTAGCTAACATGGTAGAATCTTAGGGATAAAATATCATCAATACCTACGCGACATACGCATGCAGTTTTCTGGCGCGGATTGGGTTTTGAAGCCGGGAAAGGGCTTTTTCTTCAATCTGCCTTATGCGTTCCTTGCTTAAATTATAACGGGCGCCGATTTCTTTTAATGACATTGCCTTCTGGCCAAGACCGTAGTGGCAGCGGATTATGTCAGCTTCGTCTTTATTTAAGGTATCAAGGACTGTTTCAATGTCCTGTTTCATAAGGATATGTTCAGCGTCCATGTCCGGGGCTGTATATCTTGTGTCTTCGACCAAATCCTTTAATAGCGAATCGCTGTTATCTGATACAGGGCTGTCCAGAGATAGAATTTCCCTTGATATTTCCAGAAGATCGGTTACGCGTGATCTCTCCATGCCTAATAAATCCGCGATCTCGCTTATTTCATCTTCCTGCGATTGCTGTTTGTTAACCAGTTTTCCGGCTTTTTCAATTTTAACCAGTTCCGCAGCGCGGTTTACTGGCAGCCTTATCATTCTGGCTTTTTCGCATAACGCGCTCATAATTGCCTGACGTATCCACCACACCGCGTATGAAATAAAGTGATAGCCTTTCTCAGGATCAAAACGATCAGCCGCGTTTATCAAGCCAATATTTCCCTCGCTGATTAAATCGTCAAGCTGCAGCCCTAGCCCTTGATATTTTTTTGCTACTGTAACGACAAAACGAAGATTCGCGTTAACAAGTTTATCTCTTGCCGCTTTACTCCCCGATACTACCGCGCGGGCTGTCGCTTTTTCTTCTTCCCTGCTCAGCATGGAAATGCGATTAATCTCTCTAAGATAAATAGCCAGATTGTCTTCTTTAACTTTTTTCTTTCTTGTCATATCATCCACCTTTATGCTTATTATTTAGCAAAAAGCGTGCCAAGTAGTTTTCTTTGAATTTTTGCCATTTTTATTTGATTACAGGCTTTTTTTGGTTTTTTTTAACATCAATTTTTTTTATTACGGGGGAAATGACACAAAGTCTTAAAATGGTCAAAATACTGTGTCATTTTGACCCACTTGATTATTCAGTCTATTGCTTGATTTTTTTATTTTTTATCTATATTATTTCCCTGTAATTGCTTTTAAATTTGGTTTTATTGGTTTTTCTGCCGAAAATTATAATAGGATTATTTTTAAGGAAGGTTTATATTATGAATCCTACTCCTGAACTGGTTGTAGACGAAGAAAAAATCAAAAAAGCCATTCAATCAGGACTTCCCCTGACGATTACTACATATACGCTCCCCAAAGAGCTTGAAATTTATATTGAGCAGGTAATTGACGCTTTTCTAAGGCAGATGAATCAACTTAGATTAAAGGATTATATCGTCTATTGCGTTCAGGAACTTGTTGTCAATGCTAAAAAAGCCAACACAAAACGGGTTTACTTCACAGAACGCGGTCTTGATATCAATGATGAAAATGATTACAACGACGGAATGCAGGGTTTCAAGGAAGATACCATAAATAATATCGCACATTATCTTCAACTTCAGAAAGAAAAAGGTCTTTTTATAAAAGTAATTTTACAGGTTAAAAGAAATACAATTCACATTGAAATTCGCAACAATGTAATCGCGACAAAAATGGAGCAGCTTCGCATTCATGACAAAATGGCAAGGTCCAGGCAGTATCACAGTCTTGAAGACGCGTTATCCATGGTGCTTGATGATTCCGAAGGCGCGGGACTTGGTTTGGTAATTTTGATTTTAATGCTTAAAAAAATGGGGCTTGATGACGACGCTTTTTCTATTAAAGCCACAGCTCAGTATACAATCGCGAGCATTTCAATTCCGCTTGATCAAACGCTGGTTGACAATATGTCGATTCTTTCCGGCAAAATTGTGGAAAGCATTAACAGCCTGCCGCAGTTCCCGGAAAATGTGCTGCTTGTTCAAAAACTGATTAACGATCCTGATTCTGATATGCCGGTCATTGCAAGGCAGATTTCCATGGATCCGGCGTTAACCGCCGATCTATTAAAAATTGTCAATTCAGCGCAGTACATGCTTTCCAAAAAAGTTGATAATATTTCCGAAGCTGTAAAAATGATTGGCATTAAAGGAATTAAGAATCTTCTTTATTCCTACGGAACCCAGAAGGTGTTAGGTGACGATACTCTTGATAAAAAGAAATTGTGGGAACATTCATACAAGACGGCTTTTTATTCCTATAACCTTGTAAAGAATTTTAAGAACGACGCCGGGCTTCTTGATGATGTTTATGTCGGCGGTATGCTGCATGATATGGGAAAAATTATTTTTTCCAATGTGCACCCGGAACTTCTGGATAAAATTAAAGACTTCTGCGCGGATAAAAATGTTCCTTCGTCAACATTTGAAGATCTATCCGCCGGAATGAATCACGCTGAACTCGGCGCGTTAATCGCCGAAAAATGGAATTTCCCCGACAAGCTTGTCACCGCTATCCGCTATCATCATGATCCTGATTCCGCGCCTGTTGAATGTAAAGACATTGTCGATACTGTTTATCTTGCGAATATGTTCTGCGAATACGAAAACGGCAATGTCAATTTTGATCAGATCGATATCAGTCCGCTTGAAAGCTATAACATTAAAACCCAGAAACAGCTTGATAATATTCTGGAAAGATTTTCCAAAGGCTTTATAAAAGAAGGCCAGCTTTAATACCTGATTAAATGAACAAATCTAAACTGCTCGTTTTAAATATTAACGGGATGCTGCTTCAGGCGATTTTTTGGTTCGGTTCCTGCGCGTACATGGCGTTCATGGTGGCGACATTAATCGATTACGGATGGCATGCGGGAAGCGCCGCCGCCGCGTTAACTGTCATGGCTGTTATCGCCATGATTGTACAGCCGTTTTACGGTTATATAAGCGATAAATATTTATCAGAAAAAATCATTTCAATTGCCTTGTTTGCGTTTTCCGCTGTCTGCTTTTTCTTGCTGCCTTTATCGCTTGGTTCGGGAAATACGGCTTTAATTCTTCTTAACATGGCGGGCATTACTGTAACAGGAATGCAGATAAACGGCCTTCTTGATTCGTGGATTGTCGGGTTAAAACAGGAATTCAGTTCTATCAATTACGGGCTGATAAGGGGATGCGGTTCTTTCGCGTACGCGGTAGCCGCGCAATTAATGGGCATTATTACAGTCAATTTCAGCCACGATTTGCGGATGCGTATAGGCGGCGGCGTTCTGCTGCTTGGAGTAATTGCCGCTGTTACTTTTCGTTCAACAAGGCGAATAAACAAAACAGAAAATTCCGTCAACAGGCTTACCGGATTAAAAGCGTTAAAACTTGTTTTTTCTTCCAAACGGTACAATCTGCTTTTGATTGTTTCCTTCTTGCTTTTATTAAGCAACACAGCCATCGGAACATTGCTGCAGATTATTATCCGCGACTTCGGCGGGACTACGGCGCAAGTCGGGACAGTTGCCGCCGTAATGGCCGCGATCGAAGTGCCTTTTATGTTTCTTATGGCTTTTTTTATTAAAAAATTCGGATATGAAAAACTGATAATCATTTGCGGCATTTCGTATGTTATCCGTATGTTTTTATCCGCTTTTGCTGGTACTGTAAATAGTTTAATTTTAATTCAGCTTTTTCAGGGGCTTACTTATGCCGTGCTGCTGCCTGTTTCCATGAACTACTTTTCCAAAATTGTTGACGAACACGTCAGATCGACGGCTGTAACAATTTTTACCGCGGTCACTGCATCGCTTACGGGAATACTCGGCAATTTGGTAACATCCGCGTTTCTTCTTGCCGGTTTTTCTGCGCAAAGTACATTGATTTTCTTCGCAGTCTGCGCTTTTATTGGTTTAATTCTTGCTGTTTACGGTTCTGTGCGCAGGATATGGGCGCTTTAAACGCTGTTTTGCGGTTTCATTCCGGTGCATTGCAATAACTGCCTACTTTCCCCATAACGCTTTTTTATGTTATATTGAATAACTTATGTTTCTGAAGCGTCTGTCAATTCTCGGTTTCAAGTCTTTTGCTGACCGTACAAATATTGAATTTAATGATGGTATTACAGCTCTTTTAGGACCAAACGGCTGCGGAAAATCAAACGTTGTTGACGCGGTAAAGTGGGTTCTGGGCGAACATGCCATCAGATCCCTGCGCGCCGAAAAAATGGAAGATGTAATTTTCAGCGGAACCGAGTCCAGAAAACCTGTAGGCATGGCGGAAGTGTCCCTTTGCATCGCAAACGAAACCGGCCTTCTTCCGATGGAAATGCCGGAAATTGAAATTAAAAGACGCCTTTACCGTTCCGGTGAAAGCGAATATTTTATCAACGGGGCGCAGGTTCGGTTAAAGGATTTAAGAGAGCTTTTCTGGGACACAGGCGTCGGGAAAACAGCCTACTCTGTTATGGAGCAGGGAAAGATCGATCAGATTCTTTCGTCAAAACCGGAAGACAGGCGCTATCTTTTTGAAGAAGCCGCCGGCATCACAAGGTACAGGGAACGCGGAGCGGAAGCTGAAAGAAACCTTGCGAAAACCCAGGAAAATGTCCGTCAGGTTGAACTGATTTTAAACGAAGTGAAACGATCCCATGACAGCTTGAAGATTCAATCAGAAAAAACAATGAAGTACCGCAGCCTGCGCGATGAAATTTTCAATTACGAACTTGATATTCAACTTTTGCGCCTTAAGCAGTTTAAGTATGACAGGGACGAAAAAAATGAAACCTTAAGGCGCAGAACCGCCGACCGCGACAGGATACGCGCGGAGATGGAAGCCGAAAACAAAGCCCTTGAAGCCAACATGGACGAAGTAAACTCGATGGAAGCGCGGCTTGTTGAACTTCAAAAAAACATTTACGGTCTTGCCCTTGAAAAAAACGCCAAAGAAAATGAAGTCCGCCTTTTTAATGAACAGCGCGGCGATAATAAAATCAAGATTGGCCAGAATGAAGAACGCGAAAAACAAGCCGCCGAAAAAATCACAGAGCTGAATAATGACGCCGCAGGCCAGGACGCGGTTGTACAGGAACTTAAAAGACAATGCGAAAGCATCGAAGAAAATATCCGCTCGTTTGAAGATAATATTCAGCTTGCCGCGGGACGCATAAGCGAAAACAACAAGGAATCGCACAGAGCCGAAGAAGAGATTCTGGGCGTCAATAAAGAAATCGCTGAGCTTGAAAAAGACCTTGCCAAAATTACGGACGATATTGTCGCCGAGCTTGACGCCGGTTTAAAAAAAGCGGGATATTCCGCCGCGGAACGCAGAAGCGCCGAAGAAGCGTTAAACGAAACACTCGGAAGACTGAGCACCCTGCTTTCCGGCAGGGAAGCTTTAATCCGCGACCTTTCGCAGCTGACGCAGCGCGCGAACGATACTGACTCCGCGGGCGGCGTAAATACCGCAGAAATCGGACGCATTACAGACATACTGTTAAAAGGTCTTGCGGAAGCTGCCGCCGGAGCGAACAAAGCGGTAGAACTTTTTAACAGTTACCGCGAACATTCACCTGCCTTTATCGATGAATTTCTTGCTCCGCAGGGAATCATTACCAAAAAGCGCGCGCTTGACACGAAGATACGAAGCGCGAAAGACGGGATCGATCAGCGCAGGCAGAAAATAAAAATTCTGCATGATGAAAATATCAGCCTGACAAAAAAAATCGACGAATACAGGGCAACGCTGGAAAACATGAAAGTTAACCGCGCGCAGATGAATGTCCGCGCGCAGTCAGCCGAAGATCAGGCGCGTCTGATAAGGCGCGAGTTGTCAGGACAGGAAAGCATACTTAAAAACATCCGCGATGAATTATCGCTTTACCGCAGAAGGCTTGAAGAAATTGACGCGCGCATAACCGGTATTCAAACTGACATCGCCGGCATCGAAGAAAAAACAAAAGCTTATTCTTCCGAACTTGAAAAACTGGAAAAAGATATCCGTAAAAGAAACGACAATGTCGCGGGCAAGAAAATTGTCATCAATAAACGAATGGCGGAACTTTCCAAAGTGCAGGAGTCGCTTGAAAAAATCCATCTTGAGCTTGTTCAGTCTGAAATGGAAATTAAAAATATCCAGGAAAATTTCAGGGAGACGCATTCAAGGGATTTAATGGAATTTGAAGAGCGTATTTTTAACATTACGACAGCTCCCGCCGTGTTACGCGAAAAGCTTGCGTCATCGCGATCTAAAATGAAAGACCTGGGTTCCGTAAACCTTATGGCTCCTGAAGAATTCGCTGAAACAAAACAGCGTTACGATTTTTTAAACACGCAAATGACAGATTTGGAAAAGGCCCGCAAAGACCTTGAAGATCTGACCGCCGAAATACGGCAGGAATCTTCGCAGATATTTCTTGACACATATAACAGGATTAAAAAAAATTTCCACAATATGTTCCGCAGGCTTTTCGGCGGCGGACGCGCGGAGCTGCGTTTATCAGACCCGAATCATTTGCTGGAATCAGGCATAGAGATTCTCGCGCAGCCGCCCGGGAAAAAGCTGGAGCATTTAAGCCTGTTATCGGGCGGCGAATGTTCAATGACAGCTGTCGCGCTTCTTTTCGCGACCTATATGGTTAAGCCGAGCCCGTTCTGTCTGTTAGACGAAATTGACGCTGCTCTTGACGAACAGAACGTGGGGCGTTTTGTCCATCTTCTGCGCGAGTTCAGCGACACAAGCCAGTTTATAATTATTACACATAATAAAAAGACAGTTACGGGAGCCGGAACGCTTCTTGGCGTTACCATGGAAGAATCCGGGGTTACAAAACTTATCGCTGTCCGCCTTGAAAATGACGAGCTGGCCCTTGCGGACAGCCCGCCTTTCCAGAGCGAGCTTTGGGACGCCGAAGGAAAGTTTGAAGATGAAGACATCAAACCGGAAGAAGGAAGGCAGCTGCCCGCAGGAATTAATGATCCGAAAAAAGTAACGGACGAACAGTTACGTCCGATAAAATCAAAAAAACTCCATAAAAATTAAAAAGGCGGAAGCATTCGCCCCGCCTTTTCATGCAAGCATTAATTTTGTAGTTATCTTACCGCTGTGTTATAACGCGCCTGTCTTGATGAACTTGTGTCTGTTACGCTGTATCCCCTGATTGACGCCTGCGCGTTTGTTATGCGCTGCGCTGGAGTGGGGTGCGTTTTTCCGAAACCCGACCCTGAAACCTGTATGCCTGACAGTACATTCAGCATGTCAATCAAACCTGAAGGATTGTATCCCGCGCCCGCCAACAATGACATTGCGGTATTATCAGCTTCAAATTCCTGGGTTTGCGAATAGCCGTTATTAATCAAAGTCTGAACAAATTCGCCGACAGTTTCATTAAAGGTGGCGGTTAATTCATTTACATTCATGCCTGTCGCCGCGCCTGCCGTTGATACGCCTGTCACAACAACTGCGTTCAGGAACCTGCTGTTTTTGATTGCTTTAATTCCGTGCTGTAACTGAATATGCGCGATTTCATGCGCGATTACCGCCGCAAGCGCGTCTTCTGTTCTTGCCGCCGCGATAAGCCCGCGCGTAACAAAAATGTGTCCGCCGGATGTCGCAAAGGCGTTAATTTCATTTGTGTCAAGAATGGCAACGTGATAACCGTTAAATACATTCGGACGCGGCGAATTAATTGTTATCGCTCCGCAGATAAGGTTAAGATACGCCGTAAGCGCCTGATTCCCGTTCCATACCCTGTAATTATTTATGATATTCGCGGCAACCGCTCTGCCGATATAATATTCCTGTTCAGGGGTGATTTCTTCTGCGGCGGAGCCAATCGCCCGCGCGGAAGCGCTTATTGCATCGGCAGTATTTTGATCGATAAGACCTGCCGCCCCTGCAACCTGCGCGCCGACATCGGCTACTTTCATTATTGTTTCACAGCTTGATATAGTAAGCGTGAACGCAATCAGGACAATAATGATTATATTGATTTTATTTTTCATTGAGGCTCGCCGCCTGTCAGCCTGCCCTGCTGAAGGAACCGCATTAGATCATCTTCGCTGACCGTAATTGCTTCCACCCTGTCAACTTCGGCGTAATTAAGCTCCTGATGCTGGCTGCTGTATGCTTGTTCCACTTCCTGATTAAATCCTTTACCGGCAAGCGCCACTTCGCTTGCTGACGCGGTGCTTGATGATCCTGCCACAACCTGCCTTGATGTCAAGTTAGCGGCTGCCGTCCATCCGTTTACGGAAGAATTCGCCGCGCTCTGCACCCGCACATTTCTCCCGCTGACTTCAAGGACTGTTACGCGATCGCCGTAATTCACCGTTCCCCTGTTTGTCGCGAAAATCCATGTGGATGATTTTAGATTAACTGTTTTTACCGCTACATACATTGTGCTGCCTACAGCCTGCGCCGCCGCCAATCCGGTAACGAATAATACCAGGCAGAAAGCCAGAAAAGCCTTTTTCATTTTACACCCCGCTATAAATATAATAACACATTTAATTAATAAACTGCAATTTCCTTTCATTTTTGCCAAGCCAGTGTCCTGTTTTTCAAATGATTGAATTTTTGGAAAAGTTTTATATGCTTTATTTTTCTGTCAGATTATCAACGCCGTTATCCCATGTTTTTTCATCCAGCGGCGACTTAATAAAAGTTTCGCATCTTTTTAGATATTTTTTCGCCGCCATATCCTTGTCATTGCCGGAACAGATACCCTTAAAAATATCATAGGCAGCCGTAAAATTCCTGCTCTCATAAAAATCAAAAGCCTGTTCCCACAATTTTACCATTTCAAGAAGTTTCGGTTCCGCGGCTGACGCGATGTCAAGCAGTTCATAAAGTCTGATAGGCGTGTTTATACCGACAACTCTTACCTTGCTTAAACGGCGTATAATGAATTCATCGCCGATAGAATTGCGCGTGTATTCGCTTATCAGCATGCCGCCTGTGTCGTACTGTTTGTTTACGCCTTCAAGCCTTGCCGCGAGATTTACCGCGTTGCCCATAATCGTGTAGTCCATCTTGTTGGGTGTTCCCATGTTGCCAACAACCATATCGCCCGTGTTGATTCCGAGCCTTGTGAAAATCGGGTACGGATCATCAACACTGCTGATTATGCCTTTGTCCGACATGGCAATCATTACTTCTTTTGTAATAAGTCCGATCTCAAGCGCTTCGCGGTTCAGTTCCTTTTCCGCTTTTTTCATGTTGACGACGGCGCGGCAGGCAAGGGATGCGTGGTTTTTCATGTGAATGGGCGCGCCGAAGAACGCAATGATCGCGTCCCCTTCGTATTTATCTATTGTTCCCTGATGATCCATAACTATATTGCTCAATTTTGTCAGATAGAAATTTAATAAATCGACCAGCTTTGACGGATCACCTAACGCTTCTGAAATTGTAGAAAAAGAGCGTATGTCCGAAAAAATTGCCGTCATTTCCCTTTTTTCGCCGCCAAGTTTTAACTGCGAAGGATCAGCGATTATTTGATCGATTACCTTCGGCGACAAGTACTGCGAGAACGCCGATTTTATAAAGCGTTTCTGACTGCCTTCTGTCGCGTAATTATAGAGTGTGACTGCGGCAAATCCCGCGATAACCGCGGTAAGGTATGTAATCATCGGAATCCAGAGCCCGCCGAATTGATACGCGGCAAACGAACCTGTAATTACAATTATAGCAATCGCGGCCGCGCTTGTAACTGATAATGCGATTCGGTTAAAAAACATTGTAAAGAACACTGTTACAGCGGCAACCGCAAGCAGGATTAAAAGATTTGTCAATTCGGCGCTTTCGCGGATAAAATCATTCTGCAGAATGTTATCAAGCATTGTTATGTGACATCCCATACCGGGGTATATTGATGCAATCGGAGTGTTGAAAATATCAAAAAGACCCTGCGCGTAAAAACCAAAAAACGCATAGGCGCCTGAAAAATTCGCGGGAGTATACATTACCCATTCTGTTCCCATTCTTGTAGTATATATTCCCACTTCAAGATTATCGCCTCTTTCATACGCTTCTGCGCTTAAAATAATATCCATTGCTCTGTAAGGCACGTATTTGTCAACCAGCCCGCGGTAGCGCAGAAGCGCGCTGCCGTCTTTATCGATAGGAATTGACAATCCGTCCCATTCAATCGCGCTTTTTTTACTGTTGTAATAAATATTGGGACTTTTTCCCGATACCAGCAAAGACGCAAGCGAAAGACCCGGAACCGCTTTTCCGTCAAATAAAGTAAATGGTTTTAAACGGCGGATAATTCCGTCTGAATCAGGAATGCCGGTTATACTTCCAAGGGCAGCCGCTGAATTTCTTAACCCCTGAATCGGAAGCTGCGCTTTTTCATCCTGACCTACGCTGAACTTCGCAACTATATTCTCAAAATTTTCAAGACGAAAAAGCGGCACAGACAGATCAGCCGGCCATGAAAATGTGTTCCCCGTCAAACTGCTGAACATAACCGTTTGAACGACATGGCCGTAATTTCTTGATGCATTGACAAAAGACGCGTCATCTTCTCTTGCGTTTAATCTTGATATGGCTTCCGCCGCTGCCTGTGTATCATTCAGGTTTCTTGCCGCGTTGCTGATAATTTCGTCCTGATTTGAAGCGTAATAAATGGAAGGCTCTGAAAAAATAACATCGAAAATAACCGCGTTGGCATTGCTGATGTTCATATAATCGACAATTTCGGCATATGCCTGTCTCGGCCACGGCCAGCCCCATCCCCTTTCGTTCTGCGCCCAGTCAAGGCTGTCCTGATCCAGCAGGATTACGATTATTTCATCGGAAGGATGGCTGAATGACGTATTTGCCCAGAATCTTACTCTCATATCGTAGGAAATATTTTCCAGAGAACGGAAAGCTCCGGCTAAGTGAAGACCGGCAATTACGATAAATACCAAACATGCTATAATTAGAGCGGTTAATTTTTTTCCTATTTTTTTCTTTGTTGCCATATTGCTACCTTTTTTGTTTAAAATATATCATACTCATAATAGGAGTTTATCATGGTTGTAAAATTAAAAAAACCTTCTTTTTCCTGGGTTTGGATAACAGTAACTTCTGTTTTTTGCGCATTATTTACTTTTGCGCTGATACCCGGAGCCGCTGCGCAGGCTAATTTGAATTCAACTCCGGTGCAAAGGCAGAATTATACAAATCTTATACAAAATGTTTTTAATTTTATTCTGCAGAATTATGTGGATGATGTTGATCCGCAGGTTCTTTTTGAAGGCGCGATGAACGGAATGTTCGGCGCTTTAAATGATCCGTATTCGTCCTATCTAACAGAAAGCGATATGACCGATATGAGCGACACAACGCAGGGAAATTTCGGCGGAGTCGGTTTAAATATCATCAAAGCAGTCTCCCCAAGACCCGACGGCAAACCCATGTGGGTAGAAGTTGTTTCTCCCATTGAAGATACCCCCGGCTGGCGCGCCGGAATCCAGCCCGGCGATTTTATAACAGAAATTGACGGAACGCCGACAGAAAGCATCACTATGGACGATGTGCTTGGTATATTAAGAGGCCCCCCGGGCGAGAATGTAAGGCTGACAATCAGAAGGGGCGACAAGCTTGAATTCCCCGTTACGATTACAAGGGCGATTATTGAAGTGCCGACTGTCAAACATGCCATGATCGGCGATACCGGATATTTAAAATTATTAACATTTACCCCAATGACGGCAAACAGGGCAAGGGAAGCAATAACCGAATTCCGCGCGAATAATTATAAAAGCCTTGTATTGGATCTGCGGAATAATTACGGCGGACTTTTAAGTTCCGCCGTTGATGTCGCGAATCTGTTTCTTGACAGCGGTCCAATCGTAAGTATCAGATCCAGAATCATTTATGAAAATCGATCTTACAATGCTACAAGGTCAACGCTGGTTTCCGCCGATATTCCGGTCATTGTATTGATTAACAGAGGCTCCGCTTCAGCGTCGGAAATTGTGGCAGGCGCGCTCAAAGACCGCGGCAGGGCATTTCTGGTCGGTGAGAATACATTCGGCAAGGGATCTGTGCAGCAGGTTTACGACCTTAACGAAGCGGGCTTTAAGATTACAACAGCGCGTTATTATACGCCGAGCAATGTAAATATCGATATTATCGGAATTCCGCCGGATCGCGAAGTGCTGTTTCCAAAATATACAGAAGAAGACGCGGTGCATTTAAATCAGCTTATTAACGCCAACAGGATTCCCATCTTTGTTGAACAAAACCCGCGGGCGACTTCCGCTCAGATAGACGTGTTTGCGCGGACGCTGGAACGGGAGTACATGCTTGATCTGTCGCTATTAAGACGGCTTATAAGAGACGAATTTAACCGTACAACATACGCTCCGGTTTATGATTTGGAATACGACGTTCAGCTTCTTGAAGCGATAAATATATTAAGAAGCGGCGCTTATAACAGCCTTATGCAAAACGCCAAGACGTTAAAAGAATTGCAGGAAGAAGCGGAAAGCAAACTGGTGCAGTCTTTATAAAAACCGGTATCTTGCGTGAAACAATTTATCCTTAACAGCGAGCCTGAAAAAGACGGTTCTGTTATTCTTCAAGGCAATGATTATCATTATCTTGTCCGTGTAAGGCGGCTTGCAGCCGGTGAAATTTTTCCCGCGCTTCTTCCCGGCGGCGAAGAAACATTGATTCAAATAGTTTCGGTTAACGGCGGCGTATTAAAAGGAAAATGTATAGAAAGTTCCGTTAATAATTCTGTTTCATTTACGCCGCCTGGCCGCTGCGAAAAACCTTCGTTAAAAATCCCGCCGATAATTTTATTTCAGGCGCTGCCAAAAAGCGACAAGATGGATTTGATTGTCCGTCAGGCGGCGGAAGGCGGCATAACAGAAATTGTTCCGTTTGTGTCGGATTATTCTGTCGCTAAAATTAATACCGAAGGAAAGAAGATTTCAAGGTGGGAGCGGATAATAAAAGAAGCCAGACAGCAGAGCGGCTCAGGAATTTCTACAGCGCTTCGCAGTCCTATGCCTTTGAATGATCTTTTTAATTATTGGCATGAATTAAAAAACAATGGGGCGTTAGGCATTTTTTTTCATCATTTGGTACTTGAACAGAAAAGCCTTCATGAGTATCTTAATAATAATCCCTGTATTGTTGTATTAGCGGTTGGACCGGAAGGGGGTTTTTCAGAAAGAGAGGTTTCTCTGTTTCTTGAAAATGATTTTAAGCCTTTAACTCTTGGGGATACAATTTTACGGACAGAAACAGCCGCTCTTTATTGTTCGGCTGCTATCCGTGTTTTATTATTGGAGAAGGATTCGTGGGAACAAAAAAGAACTTGACTGAAGAAAGCGAACAGATAAACGAAGTCCCAAAACCGCAGAGAATTACATTCCTGAAAGTTCCGGTTGATATTGTCGCGCCCGATCAGCTTGGTTCCCTGGTATACGATCTATTAAAAGACAAAAAAGAACATAACATTGTGCTTCTTTCCCTTTGGGATATGCTGCGCGCCAGAAGAAACAATGAATACCGCGCTTATGTAAAAAACGCGGCTTATGTCATCCCGATTTCCAAAAGCCTAATAAGCGGCATTAAATTTCTGACAGGGGTTAAAGCGCACAGGTACATGCCTTTTGATTTTATCGTCAGCATGCTTACCATTCTGGAAAACCGCGAATTTACCTGTTATCTGCTTGGCGGGAAACGCAGCATCCTTTTAAAAACAGAACAAAACATCCGGCAGACCTTTCCAAAACTTCGCGTAGTAGGAAGGTTTCCCGGTTATTTTAAACGTCATGAAGAAGGTACGATCATTCAGGCGATAAAAAAAGCGTCGCCTTCGCTTTTGCTTGCAGGCAGGGGCATTCGCGGCAAGGAAAAGTGGATATCCAGGAACAATACCACACTTGGCGAAGGCATGAGATTGTGGTGCAGTGATATTTTTGATGTATTTGCCGAAAAGAAAAAACATCCTTCGCGCGCCGCTTTTAATTCAGGGCTTGAATGGATAGGTTACTGTTTTCAAAGCCCGTATAAATTCTTAAGGATTTTTCCCTACATAGGCTATAAGTTCATGCTGCTTTTTAATAAATTATTTGTTAAATGATCGTTTTTTAAAACACAAAATAATTTAAAAATATTTTACTGATACATAATAATGTATGGCCGTGGATTTAAATTGTATACATCCCGCGGCGACATTATGGGATTATCAAAACCTGCGCCGGGTATTCCAAGATTGTAAAATAATTTAAAGGCTTTTATCGGCATGTTTGTCGCCTGCGCGTTAAAAGCGTATGTGCTTAATTTCATACTTGGCGATCCGATGCCGTCCATACAGTGTATTAATCTTACCCTGTTAAAGTTGGTTCTTATGCCCATCCTGTTTGTTATCATTCCGGCGTTAAACTGATGTATCACAAGATAACGCTCGCCGGGAATATTATTTTCTATAATATATTCTTCCATTACCTGCTGCGCCCTGTTTATTTCATCAGCGGCGACTACACCGAACACTTCCATCGGCCTGTCAGTGCGCCATTCAGGATCGAGCGCAAGGTGCACATTCGGATATCGAAGATACGGCAGCATCCTTCTAAGCGAATCAATCGGGTCGTAACGGCCAATCTGATGATCGATAAAAATTAAAATATCGTGCCTTAAACCATAATCGATATAACGCATCAGGACATCATGATTGATTATTCCTATTTCCCCTGCCGGCCAGACAGTTCCGAAGATAAGATAAAAGGCCTTGCGAATTTTTTTGCCGCCGCTTACAGCTTCATATTCCGCGGCTACTGCTGTCAGCAGTTGATCAAGTTCTTCTATGGAGTGGCGGCCTAAAATCCCCATGTTTCGCGAAGCGGGATGGCCGTAATACGCAAGAATATCGTTATTTAAAAGAAACGATACCTGATACGATGTCATTTGTCTGCGGATTTCAATTTCTTCTTCTGTGTAAACCCAGTAAGGTCTTGAATTTTCCGCTCTTTTCCAGTTGTTGATTGTGTCTGTAAAAAGCATATGCGGAAAAACCGGCGCGCTTTTATTAAAAATATTTATATCAGGCATATCAGACGACGCATAAGCCTGAACGGCAAAACATAAAATAAAAAGAACAATAATGAAGCGATTGATTTTTTCCATTAACATTGTGATATTACTTTCGGCATTAATACAGGTCTTCTTCATTTTAACCTTTCCTTATACTATATATTTTACAGCCAAAGATGAATCTTGTGTAGTTTTGAACAGAGAAACCATGTCCCGAAAGACAGCGTTAAAATGCCGCAAACCGGGCTTATCCAGTTATCGGTATTCAAAAGGATATTTCTTCCGAAAAGCGCAAGAATGATACCGGTTGCCACATACGTGTATTCCTTTGAATCTCTGGTTTTCGCGGCGATTAAAAAACTGATCATTGTGGTAAGATAGACCGTTAATTCGATCATCCTGAACAGGGATGAATAGCCATTTACCATATTCAGGCTTGTGTCCCAGTTTAAAACATCAATTGGTATTCCGAATATTATCAGCAATGCCGCGACTATAATTAAAAAAATAACATTGCGTGTTTTTTGCACTTTCAGTCCAGCGGCGCATATACTTGCCGAAAAAAGCGAAAAAATACCGAAATATCTTGCAAAAAACAGAACCAGCGTGGCAACCCTGACATATATAGACGGGAAATTAAATATAAAATGCAACGGCAGAATAAGGCGTATAACTTCAAAGGAAAGAGAAATTGTAAAAAAAGAGATATAAAGTATTTCCGGGGCTGATGTCCGTTCAAAGAAATACAAAATCAGTATAATTCCCAAAAGCGAAAATAAAACGGACATTATCAAAGAAACGTGAACTGCGTAATAATTATGTTCCAGAAAAAATCCGGTTAAAGCCTGAAAGAAACCCGCGGGTCTGCGCAGATTTTCCTGCATCTTCTGATACTCAGGAATCGTAAAAAATGACGCTGTAATTAATAATATTGTACAAATAGAGCAAAAAATGATTCCGGTTTTGAAGAATGTATTCCGTTCTGAAAGCGTCATACGCAAGTTTAACCAATATTATTGTTATTCACAATATGCGGCTGCCGGCATATGCGGCTATAGTTTTATTTTAATAATCCGATAATAGGTAATAAGGGGAAGATATGTCATTAAAAAAAAGGTTGATTTTATTTTATATATTTCTCTTAACCGGTATTTCTGTTCTTTGGGCTGGTGATACCGCTATTTTTGTCGATCTGGGCTTCTCCCCGGACGGCCGGTATTATATGTTTGGACAATACGGCGTTCTTTCGCCTTCTTTACGCCCCTGGGCTGAAATATACGTAGTTAATGTAGCCACTAATACATTCGTTACAAACGGCAGAGCTTCTTTTACACAGACTTCCCCGATAAGGGCAGGTCAGGACGGTTCCGGCATTTTACACCAGCTTGTCGCGGGTAATTCCGCGCTTTCCAGCCGGTATAACATTAATTTTCAAAATCAGGGACTGCCGCTTTATATATCAAGAGATGAAAATCCTTCTCCTAGCGGGGAGCGAATCACTTTCCGCGATTTTATTTCCGGAAATAATTATACAGCGCAATTGATGCCGACAATCACCGGAAGCGGCCGGAATATCAGTTCAAGGTTTCATATAAACCTGTATATAAACAGTCAGACGATACCGCACATAATAGGCGCTCCCAATTTTTCCCGCCAGCAAGTCGTCCAATACAACATAAAAAGGGTGTTTATTAACTCTGTAAACAACGATGGATCAGGCGGCAACTCTATCATTTTTGTTATTGAAATGAAATGCGCTGCTGAAAACGGATTCGATATCAGGTACATGGTAGAAGCTTTTAGACTTCCATAAAAACGTTAAACAGGCTATATCTAAGCCTGATTTGATTCAACAGGTCTAAAAACTTGCGTCACCATTGCATCATCTTCATATAAAAACCGTACATAAAGCATATTTTTTAATTTATTTCGTTCCCAAAGACCGTCTTTTTGTTGTTCAATAGCAATATCCAGCCATTCGTCCTGATTCAGTCTATTCGCGGCACGGCACTGGTTAAACAGATAGCTTCCAGCTGGAAGAACGGCTTCGTCATTTTCGCCTTGTTTGGCTGATTTGACGTCGGCTTTCTCACCGATAAATACCATTGAACCTAAGAATTGTTCACGAACCGGCTCGATACTGCTGTTTTGCGTCATATTTATTTCATAACAGAGCAAAATTTCATCGCTTTTCGATAAATCCGCGCTTTTTACGGGTATATATAACAAAGGAGAGCGAAGATCGAGATATGTTAATGAAGTCTTAAACATAAGTAAAATAGTAGCATTTTATAAAAATTCAACAAAGAGCTTAAAATTTCTAATTGACATGCTGCTGATTGTCACATAAACTTATACTATGGCTGATTCTGATTTTCTAAATGATGCTAATTTTGAACTTTACCGGGCGCTTATCTACGCGGAAAGCGGTATAACATTCACGCCGACAAATCGTTCAATATTGGAAAGCCGTTTGAAGGAACGACTCCGTGAACGAGGCGTCTCTTCTGTTACAGTGTACCTTGATAAAATCAAGAGTGATAAAGAAGAGCTTAAAGGATTCCTTGATTCCATTACAACCAACCTGACCCGTTTTTTCAGGAATCAGCCGCAGTTTGATGCGCTGGAAAAATATGTTATACCGGAATTGATTACTAAAATTAAAAAGAGTCCCGGTACAATTAAAATCTGGAGCGCAGGATGCTCTACCGGAGAAGAACCCTATACCATCGCGATGTTATTGAATGAGATACTTCCAAAGTCATGGAATTATGAAATAACGGCCAGCGATATTTCACTTAAATGTTTGATGACGGCTAAAGAAGGTTTTTATGCCGAAAGCCGCATTGTCGGGATTCCCGATAATTATCTTGTAAAATATTTTGACAAAGTGGACGGCGGCTATAAGATTCATGCCGATATCCATTCAAGAATTAAATTCGACTATCATAATTTAAAAAACGACTCCGGTCAGAGAAATTTCGACATTGTTTTCTGCCGGAACGTTATTATTTATTTTGACGAGATTGCCCAAACTGCCGTTATTAACCGTTTCTGGGACGCTATGGCTTCTAAATCATTTCTTTTTATCGGTCATTCAGAATCGTTATTCGGCATGAACACAAAATTCGAATTCCTTAAAACTGAATGGGCAACTTTGTACAATAAAAATACATAGGAGTAAATCTGTGGCAGATGAAATATCGGTTTTAATTGTTGATGATTCCGCTTTAATGCGAAATCTTATTGGTCATATGATCGAGGACACGCCTGGTTTAGTTGTCGCTGAAAAAGCGATGAATGGTTTGTTTGCCCTGCAGAAAATCCCCCGCTGTAATCCTGATGTAATTGTACTTGATCTTGAAATGCCTGAAATGAACGGGATTGAGTTTTTAAGAGAACGTAAAAATAGAAACATCGATATTCCTGTTGTGATACTTTCTTCCATCGCGGCTAAAGGCGCCGAAGTCACCATGGAAGCGCTTTCGCTTGGCGCGAGCGATTTTATTCAAAAACCGTCCGGTTCAATTTCTGAAGATATCCATGTTGTAAAGGAAACCCTTGTTACCAAGCTTCTCGGTTACGGCGGCTCATATCGGAGGAAGTTGGGTAGAAAAGTTCTAACTCCTTCAGAATATAAGCCTAAAACGCCTTCCGATAAAGTTTCTGATATTGCTGTTCACTTTAAACTTGCCGCCGCCGCTCCAAGCTCTCCCGGCACGCCGCCGCCGAGATCGCGCAATCCCGCCAGCACGGAAATTATCGCCATCGGCATCAGCACAGGCGGTCCGGACGCGCTGCGCGTAGTGTTCGCTCAGCTTGACGCTGATTTAAAAGTGCCGATTGTTGTTGTGCAGCATATGCCGGCCGGCTTTACAAATGAATTCGCGAAAAGCCTTGACCGTATCTGCCCGCTTGATGTTAAAGAAGCGGCGGACGGCGATGAAGTAAGACCCGGAAGAATATTAATTGCCCAGGGCAATAAGCATCTTGAAGTGGAAAAAAAGGTTTCAGGCTCGGTTGTCCGCCTTTCGGATTCTCCGCAGGTTTCGGGACACCGTCCTTCCGCCGACGTGCTTTTCGCTTCAGTCGCCATGTCATATTCCAACCACGCTCTCGGCGTTATCATGACAGGCATGGGACGTGACGGAGCCCAGCACCTTGGCACAATGTACAAAGAAGGCGCAATTACGATCGGTCAGGATGAAGCAAGCGCTGTTGTATACGGAATGCCCCGTGTCGCGTACGAACTTGGCCACGTTATGGAACAGGTATCCCTAAACAACATGGCGCGCCGCATTTGTGATGTTGCAAAAACGAAACGGTAAGCGGAAGAATTTAAGTTATAGTTTCCGCAAGCCGTTCTTTTAATGCGTCCTGAAGAACCCCTGAAAAATTAATATGCTCTTTTTCTGCGGCGGCGTTTAACCAATATGGTATAGACAATGTTTTCTTTACATATCTGGTTTGGCTCTTTATATTCTCTACATCAGCTACTATCAGCATGACTTTATCGCCTTTTATAATATCAATATTTGAAGGAACAGGAAGTTTTTCATCTTTTTCCAATGCTATTTCAATCCGGCTTTCCAGAACATCTTTTGCCATAATAACAGCTTCTTCCAAAGTTGAACCTTCTGTATAACAGGGCTGAATATCAGGAAAATTGACAAAATAACCGTTTCCTTCCTTATTGAACACTGCCGGATATGTGTATTTCGTTTTCATATAACCTTCTTTATTTTAATCCCGCATCATTTAATATTTGATGATACAAACCTTTTCCAAGTTCTTTATGATGATGCGGCACTATGGTATATTTTGTATCTTTAATCATGTGGTAATGACTTTCCTTGCTTATTTTTATAACAGTAAATCCGTTCTTTTTAAGCATTTTAATCATTTCAACGCCTGTCATTATTAAAACCTATTATAATTATAACACGTAACTTACGTATTGGCGAGATGTAAATTTAGTAATTATTACCGTCCAGTGAATTCATGATATTTGTTTTTATTTGCGTAAAAAGCCTGGATTGCAGTTCTTTTTTTACATTAATGGGCATTTTTTGCAAATAATCCCTGGTATTGTCTTTCTTCTCTTTTGTATCTTTATTTTCCGGTTCGGCAAATAACATACTTGGAGATATTTTTAATGCCGCCGCGAATTGTTCGATTTTTTCAAAGGACGGAATACGCCTGCCCATTTCTATCTGACCAATATAGTTCGACGTAGAATCGCATTTATTGGCAAGTTTCATTTGCGATAAACCCTGTTGTTTCCGGAATTTTTTGAGATTTGCAATAAAAATTTGTTGTAAACGCATTTTCTTTATAAGTCTAATTGACATAAATTTTTTATTATATACACCTGTCTTATTGACATATTTTGCTTTTTTATGTTATATTGTCTTTAAGCGACATATTTTTTTGATACATATTGTCAGAAATGTTGCTTAGCAATGTGGGCTTGTGCCTGTATATAGATTTTTAAAGAAAGGAGTTTTTATGAAGAAGGTTTGTTTTTTTGTAGTTTTGGCAATGGTGGTTGTAGCTGGGGTTTTTGCATTAACTGATGAGCAAATTAACAGTGCCGCCAGAATGGGTTACTTAGCAGGATATACAGCGAGTGCTCCTAATGCAAGGGATAGTCAACAATCATATGCGGGAACTGGTGCTGCAAACAATTATGCTGATCGTGTTAATTCTAACAGAAGTTCATTAGATTGGAAGCAAGCATATGATGCCTATTATGGTGGTTTCATTCAAGGATGGAATGATAAGAAGGAAGGAAAGCCTAACCGCTTCTTTTAATTAGTTCCATGTTTCTAGAAAAAGTGACAGTCACTTATTACATGTTATACAGTGGCTGTCATTTATACTAACAAAATATATTAGTAATATTTATGAATGATACAATCATAAAATTAATAGAAATCGGTATTCAGATATTAATTCCTATAGTAATAGTTATTATGGGGCTTTTACTCAGCAGAAAACTAGATAAAGAAAAAAATAATTTTGAACTGGAAAAAGAATGGCGTATAAAATGGGCAGATGCTTTTTATGATGTAGCGTATAGCTATAATAATATTATCACAGATTGCGTAATGGAAATTTTTAAAACAGATCAAGTATTAAACAGCAATGATTCGAATAAAGATATAGAAATTAAAAAACACGATATGTCTTTACTTTCATTATTTAGAGATTTGGAAAAACTAAATTATAAAATAGATGTATTTATGTGCTTCAATACTAAAAATAGTATTGAAATAAAAAAATTAACTAATGAGATTCTTACTTCTTTTCAAAAATATTGTTCTGAAAGAAAGTTTAATTTTGATACATTTAAAAAAGAGCAGTCTGATCTCAATTATTCATTTAGAAATGCACATAACGAATTATTAAATTCAAAAATTGATTACAAATGATAAATAATCATTTATATTTTGTTTAACTTTAATGGTCAGGGCTCGTAAGCGGGTTCTTGCAAAGGTTTTGGCAGCCCGAGCGCGTGCAGCCTGTTGTGTATTTATTAAAAGAATTTTATATATTTATGCTTTGTATTTATAACTCGGTTAATCATTCTGTATAACTAATTATATTTTTATTACTTTTCCCTATAATATTCATCAACTATAAACTCTGCGCTTTCCGCCCAATAGAGATTATCTATTCTTTTTAAGATATTATAAGTGTTAGACGAAACAAAATTTTCATATGCGTCATCAAATAATATAACACGAGGTCATAGGCATTTAATTATAATGACATATCTTTATATACAGGCGGGAGCAGGTTGCGGGTAGGTAAAACCATTTTTGCTGTTCACTGCCGGAGAGATCTGACCATAAAATTATCATTATTAATAATATTTGAATACTATTAATATACTAATATCCAAAAAAAATATTTTTATTTTAGTAGTCAGGGCTCGAAGGCAGGTTCTTAGCAAAGGTTTTGCATACACGCAGACTGTCCCGCTTGTATATAATATTTATGATCATACATATTAATCATTAAAAAAACCTCTTGAACCTTGCACTTAGTCGGTTTAAAATAAAACAATGAGAGTCATAGGAACCAGAGCCTTCGGTCTTAGAACGCCGATTATCCGCGAATCTGATGATCTTGCCGCTGTTGTCTGCCAATCAGTGAAGGACGCGATCGAACATGAAAAAATTCAAATTAATGACGGCGATATTATCGGTATAACAGAAGCTGTTGTTGCGCGTTCGCAGGGAAATTACGCTACATTGGATCAAATTGCCGACGATGTTAAAGCGCAGTTCGGCGGAGGAAATATCGGCGTTGTTTTTCCCATATTGAGCAGGAATCGTTTTGCGATGCTCCTTAAGGGGATTGCGCGGGGTGCGAAAAAAGTGACGGTTCAGCTTAGCTATCCCGAAGACGAAGTCGGCAACCAGCTTATATCCTGGGACGATATTGATGACAAGCGTCTTAATCCGTATTCTGACTGCTTAAGCGAAGCAGAGTACCGCCGTCTTTTCGGCAATGAAATCAAACACAGGTTTACAGGCATTGATTATGTCGCCTATTATAAATCGCTTGGCAATAACATCGATATAATTCTCTGCGCTGATCCAAAACGCATTCTTGATTATGCCGATCAGGTTATTGCCGCTGATATTCACACAAGAGAAAGAACAAAGCGGGCGTTGTACGCGGCGGACGTTAAAAAGGTGATTGGGCTTGACGATATTCTGACAAAACCTGTTAACGGCAGCGGTTACAATGAGATTTACGGTTTGCTTGGATCGAATAAGGCGACGGAAGAAAGAGTAAAATTATTTCCGCGCGACTGCGATGCTTTTATTCAGAAGATGCAAAAAGCGCTGCGGGAGCTTAGCGGTAAAGCGGTCGAAGTTCTTATTTACGGCGACGGCGGCTTCAAGGATCCTGTTGGCGGTATATGGGAACTTGCTGACCCTGTTGTGGCTCCGGCGTTTACATCAGGCTTAAAAGGCACGCCGAATGAATTGAAATTAAAATATCTTGCAGATAACAAATTCGCGAATCTTTCCAAAGATGACGCGCGTAAAGAAATTGAAAAAGCCATACAGGCAAAAGAAGGTGTTGACCAGACTGGCAGAATGGAATCCGAAGGGACAACACCTCGTCAGCTAACAGACCTTCTTGGCAGTCTTTGCGATCTTGTAAGCGGCTCAGGCGATAAAGGCACGCCTGTTGTTTTAATTCAAGGGTATTTTGATAATTACGCGTCATAAGGTTTTATTATGGAAAAATTTTTTCAGGAACAGACTAAGTTGATTAAAGAACAGGCCGGCGAAAATCCTGTGCTTCTTTTAATATCTGGCGGAGTTGATTCTACCGTGGTCGGCGCGCTTTTACTGAAGGCGTTAAAAAGCGATCAGATTCATCTTATGTACATGGATACGGGCCTTATGCGCAAGAACGAAACTGAAGCTGTGCGTTCAACTTTGGAAAAACTTGGCGCGAAAAACATTCACGTAATAATGTGCGAAAATGATTTTTTAACGGCGCTTAAAGGCGTAACCGATCCTGAAGAAAAACGCAGGATAATCGGCGATATGTATATATCGATACAGGAACGGGAAGTTTCACGGCTTAAACTTCCCGGCGATTATTTTCTTGCGCAGGGAAGCATCCGCCCCGATTTTCTTGAAAGCGGGCAGACTATAAACGGCGCGAAAAAAACCGGTTCCGTAAAAAGCCACCACAATGTGGCAAGCCCGCTTGTAATCGCAAAGCGCGAAGCAGGCAGAATCATCGAGCCGTTAGCTGCTCTTTTTAAAAACGAAGTCCGCGAGCTTGGACGTTTTCTTGGCGTTAACGAATCGGTTGTCAGCCGCCATCCTTTCCCCGGCCCGGGAATTGCCGTGCGTATCCTTGGCGAAATTACAAAAGAAAAGTGCGATATCCTTAGGGAAGCTGACGCGATTTTTATTAATGAATTGAAAAACCGCCGCGGTTCTTCCGGGAAAAGCCTTTACGATGAAATATGGCAGGCGTTCGCTGTTTTACTGCCCATACGCTCAGTCGGTGTTGCGGGTGATGTGCGGAAATACGGATATGTGCTTGCATTACGCGCAATTAACAGCACGGACGCGATGACCGCCAGTGTCTATCCGTTTGAAACAAAAGACCTGCTTGAGATATCGGCGCGGATCACAAACTCTGTAAAAGAAATCGGCCGCGTAACTTACGATATTACAGGCAAGCCGCCCGCGACAATTGAGTGGGAATAAAAGCAGTGAATTACGATAAGTTTACAATTAAGGCGCAGGAAGCGTTAAACGAATCTACAGCTATCGCGCAGAAGAACGATCATTCGCAGATTGAAAACGAACATCTGCTTCTTGCGTTATTGCAGCAGGAAGGCGGGATTGTTACGCCAATTATCGAGCGGATTGGCGGTGACGCGGCAAGGCTCACATCCGGCGCTGAAGCTCTTGTAAAAGCGACGCCGAAAATTTTTGGCGAAGCCGCGCAGATTTTTTTCTCGCCTGCTGTTTCCAGGGTTCTAGCGAAAGCGGAAGTTGAAGCGTCGGCGCTTAAAGACGAGTACGTATCAACTGAACATATTTTAATCGCGATGTCCGCGGGCGAAGGCAAATCTTCTGATCTGCTAAGGAAAAACGGCGTTAATAAAAACGCGATTCTTGACGCGCTTAAACAGGTTCGGGGCAATTCGCGCGTGACCGATCAAAGCCCCGAAGAAAAATATCAGGTGCTGGATAAATACTGCCGCGATTTAACTGCTCTTGCGCGTCAGGAAAAAATCGATCCTGTAATCGGGCGCGACGAAGAAATCAGAAGGTGTATGCAGGTGCTTTCGCGCCGGACAAAAAACAATCCGGTTTTGATCGGTGAGCCTGGCGTTGGTAAGACGGCGATTGTCGAAGGGCTTGCGCGCCGGATTGTCGCGGGCGATGTGCCTGAAGGACTGAAAGGAAAGAAACTGCTTTCGCTTGATTTGGGCGCTCTTGTCGCCGGCGCGAAATTCCGCGGCGAATTTGAAGAGCGGCTGAAAGCTGTCATCCATGAAGTGCAGGCGAACGACGGAAAAATTATTTTATTTATTGACGAGCTTCACACGCTTGTGGGAGCCGGAGCCGCCGAAGGAGCGACAGACGCTTCCAATTTGCTAAAGCCTGCGCTTGCAAGAGGCGAGCTTCGCTGCATCGGCGCTACAACGTTAGACGAATACCGCAAACACATTGAAAAAGACGCCGCGCTGGAACGCCGCTTTCAGCAGGTTTACACCGCGGAGCCTTCGGTTCAGGATACAATCGCGATTTTACGCGGGCTTAAGGAACGCTACGAAGTTCATCACGGCGTGCGGATTAAAGATGAGGCTCTTGTCGCTGCGGCGAATCTTTCGAGCCGTTACATCACAAGCCGCTTTCTGCCGGATAAAGCGATCGATCTGGTTGATGAAGCGGCAAGCCGCCTTAAAATGGAACTCGACAGCCGCCCTACAGAGCTTGATAAAATCGAACGGAAACTCTTGCAGCTCTCGATTGAAAGACAGGCGCTCTCCCGCGAAGAAGATCCGGCTTCCAAAGAACGTCTGATAAAACTTGAAAAAGAAATCGCCGACCTTACATCCGAGCGTGACGCGATGAAAGCCCGCTGGGAAAGCGAAAAAATCGACATAGAAAAAATCCGCGAAATCAAACAGCTGATAGAAGAATTAAAAATTGATGAAACCCGCTATGAGCGCGAAGGCGATCTTTCAAAAGCCGCCGAAGTTAAACACGGAAAAATTCCTGAAGCGCAGAAAAAACTTTCCGCGCTTACAGATCAAATGGAAAAAAAAAGAGAGAGCGCGTCAGGCGGCGGCGCTCTGTTACGCGAAGAAGTGAGCGAAGAAGACATCGCGGGCGTTGTATCGGCATGGACAGGCATTCCTGTTTCAAAAATGCTCTCAGGCGAATTGCAAAAATATCTAGACCTTGAAAAAGTTCTGGAAAAACGCGTTGTCGGTCAGGGTGAAGCGCTTGCCGCTGTGGCTGACGCAATCAGGCGGAACAAGGCAGGGCTTTCCGACGCGGCGCGCCCGCTTGGTTCGTTCCTGTTTCTCGGCCCGACAGGTGTCGGCAAGACAGAGCTTGCAAAAACGTTAGCTGATTTTTTATTTAATGACGAAAAAGCCCTTACGCGGATTGACATGAGCGAGTACGGCGAAAAACATTCAGTAAGCCGTTTAATCGGCGCGCCGCCTGGTTATGTCGGTTATGAGCAGGGCGGCCAGTTAACCGAAGCAGTCAGGCGCCGCCCTTACAGTGTTATTCTTTTTGACGAAATTGAAAAAGCGCATCAGGAAGTGTTCAATGTTTTTCTGCAAATTCTTGATGACGGGCGTTTAACGGACGGGCAGGGAAGAGTTGTCGATTTTAAAAATGTCATCATTATAATGACGAGTAACCTTGGATCGGATTTGATACTTGAGGCGAAAGATACGCAGACAGTCCGCGATTCGCTGATGGAATTGCTTAAGCGAAACTTCAGGCCGGAATTTTTAAACAGGATTGACGAGACTGTTATCTTTAACAGGCTTGGCAGGGAAGATATCGGCAGAATTGTTGATATTCAGCTAACGCGGCTTGCGCGCCGTCTTGAAGAGCGGAAAATTACGCTGTCGCTTACTGAAAAGGCGAAGGCTCTGCTTGCAGAACGCGGATATGATCCCATGTTCGGCGCGCGTCCTTTAAAACGCACGATACAAAGCGATCTTGAAAATCCGCTTGCAAAGCAGGTTATTTCCGGTGTTATTCGCGAAGGAGATACTGTTACAGCGGACGCAACGAAAAAAGGAAGCGAAGAAGCTCTTGTTTTTATTAAGGCTTAATTAGTAATATTATTACCAATTAAGGTAAGGAAATATATGAATGTAATGAAAGATCAAATAACGGAGAATCTGAATAATCACCATTATTTAGAAGATTTGTATCATTCCGATAAAAAAACATTTTCTGAAAGCATTAAAGAATTGCATAATGATGATTCCGCGCTGATAATAAAATATTGGCACACACGGTTATCTTATAAACAAATAAATAAAAAGGATAATAAAAGAAAATATTTTTTAACCGCGCTTCTTGTAATCATTGCATGGATACCGTTGCGCCTTGTATTTGAATATTTGGATTTCATTAACGCACATGTTTTATTCCCGGTTATTTTTTCCATCGCGTTATCAATTTTTCTTCAGTTTGATTTAGGTAAAACAGGTTCAATTAATGTTAAAAAACTATTAATTAGTATTGTTCCTTATATTATTTTATATGTTTATTTTTTATTTTTGCCGCAAAAGAGCAATTCCCAGTCATTGAATAACGCTTATTATTTTATGCTTGTTTTATTATGGTTTTTTATTCTGTATTCACAATCGGATTATAACTATAAAAAACTTGAATATAAAATTTTCATTGATAAATGCGGCGAAGTAATTATCTGGTCAACAATATTTATAATCGGCGGCGCTGTAATTGTTTTACTATCGGTTGGATTATTTAACGCAATCGGCATCAGCGCTCATAATTTTTATTTGGAAAACATTGTAACGCTTGGCGTTACTGCGGCTCCGTTTATTTCTTTGCTTGTTATAAGTAATAATAAAATAAAATTGTCTTTAACAATCGCTAATATATTTTTGCCAATCATTTTAGTCTCTCTTGCTGCCTTTGGAATAGTCTCGTTGTTTACGCAGACTAAGCCTTATGATAACAGGGATATATTTATAATTTATAATGTTATGATGGTGCTTGTTATCTGTATTTTGGTATTTACAGGTAACAGTAATATCGATAATAAAATAATTAAAATATGCGCGTTTATTCTGCCGATCGTTACAATTATTATGGATATTGTGACGCTTTCTGCTGTTATTTACAGACTGGACAGATACGGCATTACGCCGAATAAAATTACACTGCTAGGAACAAATATTATAATGCTGGGTCATTTATTTTTTATTATGTATCTGAAATATAAAAATAATATGGAAAAGAATGTAACTTATCTGCCTGTTTATTTTGTCTGGTCAGTATGCGTTGTGTTTATTTTACCGTTCGTTTTTGGTATGGCGTAGAATATTTTAAATGGCTTTATTTTTATTTTGGGTAAAAATATTTTTTAACAGGATTTTTAACATGCTAAGATCATCTCCTGTTATGATGATATGGCTTGTAATTGTTATAGGTGCTTTTGTTTACGCAGCCTCTAATAATTATATAACAATTTTTTTAGACGAAAAAACTTTCATTTTGATTATATTATTTTTAATTTTATTTGCAATAATAAATTCATTTAAGAATTTAAATATAATACCGTTATTGATTAAATTCTCAAAAAGCAAAACAAGTAATAGAAGTATTTATACAAGATTTTTTATTAAAAAGGCTTTTAGTGTAAATGTTTTATTAATTATCTTTATAATTGTTGCAGCCATTTCTTTTAGAAATCCTTTATATATACCGATATTTATTTTAATAATCATATTGTCTGTAATGATATCTTTTTTTACAATGTATATTAAATTTTTATATTCAAATAAAACAGTTAAAAAAGATAAAATTAAAAAGAAAATATTTAATCCGCTGATAAAAAGCGTATTACATGAATATTTAACGCCGGATTTTATTATTCTGGCGGTATTAAGCGTATTTTTATTTGTTATTATTTTAATTGAATGTTTTATAAACGGTTCATTTAATGATATAAAAACACAATTCTTTATTTATACAATTATAGCGTTTTCAATTGGCTTGGCGGGTATTATAGATTCAATATATAATATTAACTGGAAGTTCCAGACAATAATATTTAATAATGATTTTAAATACAACTTTAAAAGAACAGTAATATTTCTTGTGGGAATATTCGGGCTAATATTTTTAATTATTATTTTTTCCGGAATCATTGTAAATTTCATTTTATTATTAAAATATTTGTTTTGTATATTTACGATTTTAACAGTTACAATTAACATTGCATTTATTAAAATTAATATTTTAATTAGATTCATAATTGTATCTATTAATATAATATTGACGGTTTGGATTAGCGCCTTACATTACGGTTTTTTATTAGTATTAATAATTCCGGTAATAATTTCATTTGTTAAAGCAAAAAGCGAATACAGGGAGTGGACATATCTATGATAATTTGCGGGAACCTGAAAAAAACTTTCAAAGGAAACGCGGGAATAAGGAATATCAATCTTGAATTTAATTCAGGAATTATTTATGGAATTATCGGCTATAACGGTTCGGGAAAAACTACTTTGTTTAATTGCCTTGAAGGGTTATACATTCCAACATCAGGCTTTGTATCGCATAATAATATCAAAACAACAGATGATAAAAATTTTCCTGCTTACAGAAGAAAGATCGCTTTTCTGCCAAGCGATGATTATCTGTATTCAAATCTTTCATGTATGGAAAACATTGAATTAGCTACAATTTTAAGAACCGGAAAAAAGAAGCTGTTAGATGAAACTGAAAAATTAATAAAATATTTTGAAATTGATAAATATATAAACAAGAATTTTAAAGAATGTTCCACAGGAATGAAAAAGAAAGTTCAAATTACAGTAAGCTTAATCGGAGAAATTGAAACAATTATATGGGATGAGCCGAATGACGGCCTGGATGTTGTTTCAAATATTAAAATCAAGAATCTCTTAAAATATTATAAAAGTAAAAATACTACAATTTTATTTTCAAGCCATGTAGTAGAGTTCCTTGATAATTTTATTGATCATTGCATTTTATTAAATGAAGGCGAGGTAATTGAAAACGCGGATATTAAAGATATTGGGAATCATGAATCGTTATTTCTGAAGAATATGCCGGAAGGAGAATTTGAATTTAATTAATCATCATATCCCCTTCTTCCATTCACTGAATCTGATTAACTTTAAAATATCATCACATTCGTTAAAACTTAAAGCATTAATTTTTGCCGTTAACATACATTTAATGTTTCTTGTATCTTCTTCGCTAATGTATTCTAGAAAATCTTTCATAGCTTCCTTACTGTCTTTTAATAGCATGTCATACAGTTCAGGATCGTCTTCTTTTAATGTGTTAGCCAGATAAACTAAGTACATGTCTCCGTAATTATTTTTTGGAATAATGTAAAAATCATCATCTTTAAAATATTTTCTTTTAATAGTTTTGATCTTCCTGTTCATAATAACCCCCTTACCTTTTTGACATTCCGTATTCATTGGTTAAGATAAAATTGTTATCTGATTTTTCAAGAAGCTTTATCCTTCTATAAAGATATTGATAACCGCGCCCTGTTCTTTCATCGCAGTAATAAGTATCATAGTGCAAATGGCCGCACCACCATTCTATGAATTGAATTTTATTATGGATTTCGTTATTAATAGCCGCCATTTCATCGGAAGGATTTTCAACATGCAAAGGAGCGTCTGAAAAAAGAAAATCATTCATAAACCTCGGGCCTGAATCGGAGATAACAAAATCAAATTTGTTATCTGTTTCCAGCAGTTTGAATAAATCTTTCATTTCCTGTTCGATCCAATGTTCATTTTTTTGCTGTGTATCATTTGGAATAAATTTGTTTGTATACTGCGCGCCGCCCAAAACCAGAAATTTAATCCCGTCAATTGTGTAGACTTTCCCCCGTTTCAGATACGCGACAAAAGGATTATCATGTATTTTTAAAACAGGCTCGCCAAGACCGATATCAACTTCATTAATATTTTTCATATTATAAACCGAATCATGACTTCTTAATAAACAAAGAACCGGAAAAGGGCGGAAAGATAGTGTTTTAAAAGTTGAATAGTCTTTTTTTTCGTTACCGGGGCGCATTAAATCGCCATCGCCCAATATGATGTGGTAATTGATCTTTTCATAATAATCGCGAAACGAGAGTAAAAGATTTTTTTTTGTAGTATCGAAATTTTTATTTGTGTTTAAATCACCGGAGAGTAAAACCGCCTGTCAGGAAAGACAACGAGTAGATATAAATTGTCATAATGTCTTTCCTCCTTAACATTAGTCCCTTACGGCTCTATGACAACTATGCCGACTATTATTACCCGACAGGTACCACGCATAGCTTTTTTTCGCAGGTTTTATTATATTATATCATGTTTTTTGGCTTCTGTCAAATAGTATTATTTGAAGAAAAGAAAAATCTGTCGAACCTTATTACTTTCTTAAATATATGATTGAACTCCAAATAAAAAAGCTATCTCAATTATAAAAGACAGCTTTTAATAAATTGATTAGGTTTCGCTTAGAACTAAAAAAAACTATAAATCGGATATTTTAATCTATCCTTTATTTTTACTTTTTTACAAAAACACCGCCAAAAAATTCTACAAAATCCCCGTTATATTCCGATGCCCATATATGATCTCCATTTTGAGTATATGTTATTACCCCGTCTTTTAATACATAATCTATTATTAATTCAAAATAAGTAATTTCAACTTTTCCGTCATTTTTAAAAATAACGTTCCCGTATTCACTGCTTGACCAAGTTCCCACTAAATTATTCCCAATAGATAATATACTTCCTTGAGTTTCTATTTTATTTGTACTGTTTTCTGTAATTATCCCGCTTCCTGTGTTTTTATCCGCGTTCCCGCTTTCCTTTGAACAGGACGCAAATAATAACACAAAAACTTCTATTAAAATAATTCCTAATTTTCCTTTCATAAAACATCTCCTTTTTATTTATAGTTTTCCTTTTTTCCTCTAACGGTATAACGATATTTCTATTTCTGTAATTTCAACAACTGCTTCTCCATTTCTAAAAAACAGTTTACCGTAAATATCCCATTGGTTCCATCCCCAGCCACTTGTATCTGAAAAAGGTATATTAGGCCCTGTATAAACAGCTTTTGTCCAGTTATTTTCATTTTCAAACTGATTCATTGATATTAAATATGCAAGCCATATTTCATCCCCTGTTCTTAATACAGCGTTTTGAACGCCCTGTAAATGATAAGCACCTATAAATTTGTTATTATCCATCCAATATAAAACATTGTCTTTTAAAATTCCGTTTTTAATTCCCTTGATTTGCGCATAATCATTAAATTTTCCTTCAAAAATCATATCCCTTATGTTATTCAGACTAATATCAACCGAGTACACTTGTCCGTTATAAACAACAGTACGCCTCATATCAGGATTGTTCTTGTTGTTTTCAAAAATATTATTTGTTAAAGTAATTTCACTTTCCGGCATTGTAATTTTTTCAAACAATCCCAACTTGTTAATTGAAAGTTTTCCCTCCTCTGTAAAAGCGTACCGGAATTCATCTTCAAATTTTATTTCTTCTGTAAACGGATCGTATCTTTCATAGTAAACGGTAATAAACTGTGTTGAAAATTTTATAATTGTATTATCCTCACTTGTCTGCCATGAAGTTTCAAACACGCCGCGTTCTATTTCTTTACCGTTCTCCAAGAATATGTAATTGTTTCCGTTCATTATTAATTGAACGGTTATATTCCTGTTCTGAACCTGCCAGACTCCTTCTAAAGTGTTTTTGTTTTTACTTTCACATCCAACAATAGATATTACTGTTATTATAACTAATAATAATATTTTAAAGTTTTTCATAATTTTATCTTAATTATTCCATTCACATATAAAACCAAAATTACCAATACTGAAGAACGGTTCGTTTCCTATGATACCCTGATTATTTAAATCGTCCCACCTGTATTGTCCTCCTCCTGTTACAGGATTATTAACTCTATATATAACTATTTTATCCTGATTACCCTGATAATTATTTGGTTCTCCCCATACCCACGCACTAAAATTCATCGGTTCTCCGGTTATCCATTTAAATTGACGATCATTTTCGCAAAAACCGCCAATCCAATAGTAATTCATACTGCCTCCTGCTATAACAGTTTCAATATATCTTTGTTCTTCTTCTGTTGTAATTGTTGCAAGAAAACCGCCTAAACTTTCACAATAAGCCTTGGCTTCTTCCCATGTCATTGATACTTCAAACAACTGAAAGGTTTTTTCAACTGTTTTTACAGGAGCAGGCAGAAAAGCGCAGGATGATGTTATCAATATTACTGCAATAGTAAAAATTCCCCAAATTTTTTTCATGTTTTTCATCGTGAAACCTCCTTCATCTTTAAATTCCCATACGAGAATTTATTAGTGACAGCCTGTTTCAAAGCAGGATTAAATATTTCAGTACATTCAACTGGAAATATTAAAAGCAAACATACAAAACTGCCATTAGTAAACTACTATAGAATACTAATGGCAGATTGTCAATAGAGGTATGATAGATATTATTAAGAATATGAAACAAGGTTCGGAATCCATTCGTGTAGTTTTTGCTAATAATATAAAAAATTACAGGGAAATTCTGAAATATTCACAGGAGAAACTTGCGGAAAAAGCAGGGTTATCAGTGCAGTCCATTAAAGATATTGAAGGCTGCAGGCGATGGGTAAGTGATAAAACCCTGACAAATCTGTCAAAAGCATTAAATGTTTCAGAATCACAGCTTTTTTTGCCGGATAAATCTGATAAGGGAAATAAAAAAACTTCATTAAAAGCGCTGATGGAATTAAAGCGCAAGTTAAAAAACTATATGGACGATCAATTTGAAGACGCTATTAAAACTGGGGATTTGGTGTAAATCATCAATGGTTTGTTAGTATATGATATACCGACATTTAAAGAGCGCATTGTTCGTGAAGCCTTGTTAAATGCAGTCAGCCATAAAAACTATCAGATGAGCGGAAGCGTGTTTGTTCGTCAGTATCGTGACAGACTGGTTGTCGAAAGTCCGGGTGGTTTTCCTTCAGGTGTAACACTCAATTATATTCTTGATATGCAAGTTCCACGAAATCGCTTAATCGTCACAGTTTTTTCTCTTAGCGGTCTGGTTGAACGTGCCGGTCAAGGAATGAATTTGATATATGAGTTGAGTATTAAAGAAGCAAAATCATTACCGGATTTTAGTAAAACAGATGATTATTTTGTTAAAGTTTAAGTAAAAGATAAAAATAGGAATGTCGGTAAATTAACCGTTTAATAGGTAAAATTTGAACCGTCAGCTATATATTTTCATCCTCATTGCGTATTTCAAAACGCTGCTTTAGCTGCGATAAAGGGTTTTAAAAGATTTATATTTTTTTGACAATATTAACGAATGGCGATATTATCGAATTATGATACTATCCTTCAAAGACAAGGAAACAGAATTAATGTACAACGAGCGGTTTTCTAAGAAAAAAGATTATTTTGAATTATGCCTTAGGAGGATATATGTCAAGAATTAAACTAATATTGCCGGATGAAATACTAGAAAAAGAGTTTCTTATCCCAATGGGCATTAGCCCTTATAAGCTGGCTAAGGATATAAATATTTCCGCGACACGAGTTTTTGAAATAATTAAAGGAAAAAGACGGATCACGATTGATACCGCATTACGCTTATCTAAATATTTTGGAACAGCGTCGAATTTTGGGTTGGTATCCAAGCTGATTACGAGATAAGAAAAGCTAAAAAGGTTTTAGAAAAATAATTGGCTCAGATAAATCAACGGGAAGTAATGATAGCGTAAAAACAGGGATGTCGGTAAATTAACCGCTCAACAGGCAAAACCTGTCTACCGATCCCTCAATACACCCCTGCTCTGGCGGTGACCACGCCTACTATATGTATAACGCATTTCTTTTACGAAAGAGAGACAAGAGGAAATCAAGGCATTCGAAAACACCGATTTTTCAGATTGTTCTTAATTGACTGATGAGCAACTATCCCAAATGAAGCCTTCTCATTATCGGAATATGGCGAATTATCAGCATATTAAAATGACGGTTCAGACACTAGTGAATGTTATTTTGAGATAGGCTATGTTGAGGGCAATTAATTAATTTGTACTTGTTTTTATTTCCTTTATTAATTATTAGAAAACTTTATTAGATATAATTGAAAGGATTGAAAAACGATGAGTTTATTTTCATATTTACCATCATATAGAAAATGGGTGAGCTAAATGAAGGAGCTTTGATTTGTTTGGATTTTATACTTATGCCGCTCGAACATGATACAATATCAACAAGACTTCTAAATGCGAAAATAGCACATACTATTTTTATTAAAATACTTTCTTATGTAGCATTGAAGACAAATTGAAAAGTAAATATAAAAAAAGAGCTGGTGCTACATCGTAGCTAAATCGTTTCTCTACTAAATTGGTTATATAATTGTTCCAATGAAGGGTGTTCTCTTTTCAAATTATTAAATGCCTGAATAATATTAACCATTTTTGATAACCATAGATTTTTTCTATTATCAAAATGCTGCAATGTTTGACCTGTATGACGAATTTCAACGACTAGGTTTTTCATATTATGATAAATTTTTCTTAATTTAGAAATTATATCTTTGTTACCTTTCTCTTTTTTAAAGTTAAGTATTTTATGAATAATTCTGATGTAATAATTATTACAAATATGTATAGCAAAGTCTTTGAGTCCTCTGTTTAAATGCTCTTCAACACAAGAGCACTGTTGAATGAAGCCATACTCATTTTTATCATTAAAGGCGTTACACATCTTTTTAAAATGAAATAGCGCATCCCTAAAATTTAGATAAGGTGAAGCTATATCATGTCTTACAGGGAACGCATCGAATAAATCTTTAATTATTTTAATTTCATCAGCATAATCAAAGAGTTCTGAGGCTATCTCATTAAGCTTTTGCTCTTGTTCTTGTTCTGTTATCAAGTCGATCTCCATGAGGATACTGTACAAGAGGGTAATAATCATTTACAGAAACAGTATCACCAGAAACTACCTTACCCAAAAGCTCAGTATCATGGATAAAGGAAGTGTTAGGATTAATATTCCATTGGCTGATAACTTGCTTCAAAGGTTGAGGAGAACCTTTAACGCTACTGAGAAGGCGTAAAAGTTGTTTTTTATTTTCCCTCTGTCCCATAATAATTAATCCCCTTACTTTAAATTCTCTCTTCCAGCGCTCTAAATGATTTTAAAACATTAATATTTATTGTATCATCAAAAAAAATATTTTTTGGAATGATCTGACCTACTAGATTTTTTGAGCCCCCACGCTTAATAATCTCTTGTTGAAAATGAGAAAGTAGTGTTCTGTTAAAATTTTTTACCAATTCGATTTTTTTACTAACAAGCTCACTTTTTATATCTTCTTCAGATACTCTTCCTGAATTATATTTTATTTTCATGGCTAGAAAAAACTTAACATATTCTTCATAGCGTGGATCAAAATCCTTCTTCTCTTCCCAATTTTCAATGATTATTGTTTCCTTAACCGCTTCCGAAAGGAATATATTAGTGAAATGGTATATAAAATCTCTTTTTTCCATTTTTTGTGCGTCCGCTTTCTCTGCTTGACGCTTCCCCCTAGTGGCTACTCTTGTTCAATAAAAGGGGGTTGGGTAGCACACAAGCCCACCTCGGGTGTTGTTTCCCCAAGGTTTCCAAAGCCTTTTCATTCCCCCCTCCCAGTTTCTGAAAAAACTTCTTTTTACTGTATACTTCCGTGTCGCGGTTAACTTCACTATTTTTTATATCATTAATTCTACGTCAGGCGCAAAATTAAGTCAATCAATTATTGTCAATTATAGACCATTACAGTCCATTATGTATCACTTATCGTCAAATATCAGCTTTCTTTGAAGCGATTTACCGTGTCTAAGGCTATATTTCCTCCCCAATATCATTTAAGGTAAATCCAGCCTTGAAGGTACAGTTTAGAACCTCGGCAACCCGTTTTAAGTCTTTTTCTGTAAAATTGTCACGTTTTAAGCGATTATATAGGTTCGTTGTACTCATACCTAGTCGTCTGGCAAGTTCTGCTTCTGATATATTCCCACGTTTAATTAACAAAATACGAATCTTTTCTGCCATTCCCATGTCTTGTATCCTTTTGATTATTATAATCTATATATTGTAATATATCAATAAAAAGATAGATAATATTTTTAATTCATTATATATAATAACATTATAGTTATATTATATCACTATATTGTTACTTTTTCATTATTAGTTAATTTATAGATGAAACGTTCTTAATATTGGAACAGAACAAATTATAAACCCTTAAAAAGACGGTTGAGGTTCAGGTACCGATGAACTCTATTTTGAGAGAGGTTATTTGCATTCGGTATGATAAATATAAAATTGTTATTCTATAATTTCTTTGATATAAGAAAACTTACTCCAGCTCCCAAAATAAAAAAGATGAAATTAGTTAATAAATTCTGCAAAAAAGTTTTTCGCCCATTCTTTGTTACTTCAATATTAAGTAGTGATTTTACTGCCTGTACTTGATTATTTGACAGTTGAATAATACTTTCTGCTTCTAAAGCTTCCTTTTTCAATGTCTCAACAGTTTTTATTCGATGTATCAATTCTTGCTGTAGAAACGATATATCGTTAATAGTATTATTTAGCATTTTAGTAGTTTTTTGGATTCGTTCTATTAAATCGTCGCTATTAATTGGTTTTTTTCGATAGATAATTTTTTTTATTATTTGAGCTAAAAAAGCTGTGCTTCCGCCAGTTAATAAAAGTGTAACTATAGTAATTAAATATTCTTGCATTTTCCTTCCTTATTCATATTTATAACATATTTTAATTAGTTTTAATACATTGTTTATTAAAATATTCCACTAGTCTATGCAGTTTTTTTGAAACATCTTTTTTTAATAGTTCATGCGGATTATACTCAATGTTACCTAAGGAAGCATCATACAACTCTGATAACCTCATTAAATTTTCTTTATCTTCTTTATATTCCTTATCCAATATGCCATTTGAATATGTAGTCCCATAGCGTTCCTCAAAAGAAGCCATTATTAAACTTTGATCGCTTACAGGTAAACATATTAATTCATTAAAAAAATCATTAATATTTACCAAAGATAAATATGGTTTCCCATAATACTTACCAGTTCCATTTACATGAATTATATTTTTACAAAAAGCACGCACATCATTTTTTATCTTTTTTACTTCTTCATTTATTATTAATCTTATAGATTTATATAAATTTTCATTAGATATATTTTTTATAAAATCACGCATTTCATTTATTTCGCTTATTTCATTACTATAACCCCAACCTGCATATGAAAACCCTAACATTGCCCAATCATCGACAGGGATTATTTTTTCTTTTAAATTGCAAACAATTCCCTTAATTCTTTCAATAAGCTCAACTCTTGTTCCCCCAATGAGTTTCCATTCATAAAATATTATCATAATGTTTGTATAATGCAATATTTCACCTGGGTGTAAATAAACACCATTTTCTAATTCATTATCTACTGTTTCAATCATTGTTTTAAATTCTTGCTGACTCATATTTCTCCAATCGCCCATTAAGATAAAAAGATTCCTTTGTTTTACAATGGTTCTTTCTTTTTTCTCTTGTTTATATATATTATTAATTTTTTCTTTTGAATAATCTCCATCAAAAATAATATCACCAAATATACTTTCTAATGGTATATATTCCATATAATAATCAAATATCCACTTTCTTTCTTCTTTTAGTTTTATATACTCATAAAAATTCATTTTATGTGCATCAAAACCAACTATCGCATCTCTAATTTGCTCTTTATTTGATATAATGTCTAAGCTTTTTTGAAAATATAAATTTATAAATATTTTTGATATTATCATCTTATCGTTTTTTTCAATTATTTTATTAATTGTTTTTAATAATAATTTTATATTATATAAACATTGTCGTACAATTCTCAAATTATTACATTTTAATATTGAAATTGCTTCTAAACAAATATTTTTAATAGGTTTCGTGTCTTTTTTAAACGATAATTCTTTAATAAAACAATTTAAAGCTTTTTCGGTTTCTGGTTTTATAGTAAACTCTATACCTATTGTTTTTTCTTTTATTTTTAAATAATCACTTTTCTTACCATTTGTTTCAGATATTTGCTCTTCATTTCCAATAAATATTAATTTCATATTTAATTGACATAAATATTCAGAGAAGTAACCAAATATTTCTATTGGACTTAAATTAGTTCTTTCTATGTCATCAATAATGAATAATTTTTTCTCTAATTCTTTACTTTCAATTCTTCTTACTGATGGTAAATCAACTCCTTCAAGACTAAATGTGCCACCACTACCAATGCTAATTCCTGATTTAATTATACTACGAAAAATACCTGTAGCTAAATTAAGTTGTTTTGAAGATAGAATAGGATGTATTTTTTGAAAAAGCTTATCATCGATTTCTGTTATACTGCTTATACCAAAAAGGCTTATATAAATAATATCATTACTTCGTATCTTTTTGCCTTCTGTATTATATCTGGATATTAAACTGTCAATGAAAAATGTTTTTCCACAACCCCATTCTCCTTTTAATAATATTGCAAACTGCGGATTAAAGTCACTTTCAATATATTCTATACAATAATTTTCAATGTGTTCGTTCATAAAAGCCTCTTATTCATAAAATAATAAAATTTCTAGAATACAATTCTTACCCCAATTACCCCTCCACCACCTTCACTTCTTCCTCTGTCAACCCATAAAGCTCATACACCATTTGGTCAATCGCCCTATCTGTAGCCTCAATATGGTTTACGGCAGTGGAACAAGCACTTTTGTAATCATTAAAATACTCTTCCCATTCATCTTGTTGTTTAAGAGAAAGGGTTATTTTCTGTTTTTTCAGTTCTGCGATAAATTGTTTAAAATCAAGTTTTTCAAATTCTTTCAAAATTCCTGTAATATTAATACTGGAAAAATTATCGGTTAATCTTCTGTAAAAACGCTCTCGGCTTGTTTGTAATTCGGTGTTTAAAGATAGCATTTTATCTGCAAGCTCGATGAATGGCTGTTGATCGGATTTGTTTATTTTTGGGATTGGTAATTTTCCAACGCCGTTAGGAAAATATTCAAAACTACCCCCACCTGTTTGTTTTCCAATAGATTTATACCTAAAATTTAATAATTTAGAGTTAATTAACGCTAATATATATTTAATTGAGATATCAGGATTTGATTCAAATATTACAGTCATATTTGAAAAACTTAAATAATTAAAACTATTATCATAACAAAATGTATTGTGGAAGGCGCGTCTGCTGCAATATAATTTTGGCAAATGATAATATTCTTTATGCATTGGGCGTGAATAACGCCACCATATACGTCCTTCGTTTTTAACAGTTGCTCTTTTTGCTAAAATATTTTTATTTTTTTCTAAGTATTCTCTAATAACCAGAGGTAGATCTTCAAAATTTTCAATGTTTTCAAAATATAAAATATATTCATTATTTGATTTAATTACATAACGTTCTATATTTTCTCCTGTAACTCTTTTTTTAATAAACTCTTGTGGAAATTGTAAAGGATTATCATCAAATAAAAATACTGGATCTGCTGCCGTTTCCATTCCTTTACCCATATGGCAAAGTGTTTCTAATTTACTGTGTTTCCCGTCTATTTTATTATTTAGAGCGGCTATTTTGTTTGATGATAAAGCAAAAACATCATTCTCATTAAACTCTACTGTAAAAGCATTATCATTATTGTTAATTATGGAAACTATTTCATCAATTATATACTGTTTATCTTTTAACAAGATTGCTCTTATTCCTTTATGCAGCTTGTTGAATATAAATATTCCTGAAGTAATACTTGCATCAGAAAAAACCATATATTGTTCAAAGTTTATTATTTTTGCCAATCGCCCGTCTTTTAATATATAATTTCTTAATTTTCCAGCTTTATCTGAAAATAGAAACGCATTTGAAACAATATAACCAACTTCGCATTTTGATATTTCTAATGCTTTATGTATAAAATAAAAAAGTATATCGCTTTTATCCTGCCAAATATCAGTATATGTTTTTTGAATCCATTGCATTTGCGGATTTCCCGCTCCAAGTGTTTGAATGTTAAAATAAGGCGGATTACCAATCACAACATCAAAACCGCCGTTTGCAAACACATGAGGGAACTCTTTTTTCCAATCAAATGCTTTTTCACCTGCGACAGCAGGATCAGAAATTAATGAATTGCCGCATTTAATGTTTTTATTTAGCGAATTAAGTTTACGATTTGGTTTGGCAGTTCTCAGCCATAAAGCGAGTTTGGCAATTTCTACGCTTTCTTCGTTTATATCTACGCCAAAAAGATTGTTTTCTAAAATATCATTTTCGATATTATCAAAAAGCTGGTAAGACTCATTATGTATTTTTGCGCGCATTTCATTAATAAGATTATGTTCGTTAATAAGGAAATCTAGTGCAGCATTTAAGAAAGCGCCGCTTCCGCAGGCAGGATCACAAATTGTAAGAGATAATAACCAATTACGATAATCTAGCAGCCTTTTTTCCAGTTTTGCCACCGTAGCTTTTTGCCTTTTTTTATCAGAAAAATATTCGGTTTCGTTAATACCAAGTTCATTCTTCTTTTCTGCACATAGTTTGCCTAATGTGTTTTCTACAATATAAACGGTGATATATCGAGGAGTATAGAAAACACCGTCTTTTTTCCGCTTGCCAATATTTTTCTGCTCAATATTTACAAACCCTGTTTGTGCGGTAATTGAGTTTGTAATTTCCTCAATCTCTGATAATGAATGTTCAAAAATATGTCCAAGAATATTTACATCTACTTCACTTGAAAAATCATAACGGTTAATAATTGAAAGATGCTGTAATAGAACATCATCAGAGATCTCAATATTGTCTAAAATATTATCTTGAGCGAATAATCCGCCGTTGTAAGCGAAAAAGTCGTGTTTCTTTCCTTTATGACCTGTGTTCAAATAACTGAAATATTTTTTAAAGCGTTCGTATAGTGGTCTGTATTCATCCAGTTCTTTAAGTGATTCCCAGTTTTTAATTACTTCCGCTATAGAATTTGGCGGTAACAGTCCGCAGTCTTCTGCAAACAGAATAAAAAGAAGACGATCTAATAATTTTTGTGATTTTTTGAAAAGAGTAAGTTTATCATAACTTGGATTTTTCTTTAGTAAATCTTCAAAAAGAGCCTGTTTAAAAGAAGCATATTCATTATAAAATTGCTTTGTTATTTTATCTTCACTGCTTATTGACTCATCTTTTATTTGCTTTGGCAAATTACCGGAAACATTTGAATATGCCAGACAAAGCCATAGTACGGAAAAATCGTCTTGATTAAGCGTAAACAAATTAAACTCAATAAAATCAATCGCATTATCAATATAGAAACGTAATTTTTCAAAATTGGAAATAATCACATATATTGCGTTTCTGTGATTATTTTTATAACCGAATGCCTGACCTTCAACCTGTTTCAAATCTGTTGTCGTGGTGTCTTTAAGTTCAATAACACTAATAATTTCATTGTTTACAAATATTGCGCCATCAGCCTTTTTTGAATCGGTCTCATTTTTCTGCTCTGTAATCAGATTGAAATTCGGTTCCGGTTTAAGAGTATAACCTAATACTTTAACAAATAATTCTCTCAGGAAGCCTTCTTGAAACTGCTCTTCTTTGCAATTACGTATGTTTTCTTGAATTTCTATATTATGAAAGTAACTAACAAATTGCTGATAAGCAGAGGTTATCTTATCATCTAGCCCTTTTAAATATTTTCTGAGAATGGCTTTTTGAAATAGACCCATGATTCACCACCAATTGTAAGAAAGGGATTCTGGTCTTTTGGTTTTTATAGCAAGGACAGGACTCGAACCTGCGACCTCCGGGTTATGAGCCCGACGAGCTGCCAACTGCTCTACCTTGCGTCGTGTTTTGAAAAGGTACTATTTTATGACGGTTTTGTCAAGGGCTGCGGCTTCTTCGTTGGGGTTGCTTTGATTCCAGCCGCCGCGGATTGAAATGACCGCGGTTAAAAAGGCGGAAACTGCGATGAGGATTGCGGCTATTGACGGAATCCCCGGTAATACTACCATCAGATTATAAACACCGTGAATTGCTGTCGCTGTCAGTACCCGCAGAATCGCCTGTAACGGGTTTGTACGCAGTAAAACCGCCGCGGCTCCTATGCGCGAACCGCATGCGCCGTGCAGCGCGGCAGTAAACAGCCGCAAAAGCAGCAGCGTAACATTCATATCCTGAGCCGCGTATCTTGCGCTTTCCAGAATCGCGAAGCCAAGACCCGCGACAAGACCGATTGCTGTTCCTTTTTTTACAACATTAAATGTCAGCGGCTGATATAAACCTTCGCCCTGTTTTAATGATCCGCTGATTAAAAAGAAAATGACCAGCAATAAAAGCCGGCTTAGTTCTTCCGTTAATGCTATGCGGATAAAAAAATCATACAGCAGCGCGGCTCTTCCCTGCGTTAAATCCGGTATTATCAATATGTTCTGCAGAACAAGAGCCGGGAAAAGCGCCGCCGCTCCCGCAAGTAACGCGAATAAAAAACGGATCAAAGACAGCTGATACTTCGCTAGACGAAACCATAAATAAACCGCTATTACAGGAATTGAAGAAATAAAAATTAAAGTTAAAATGACCCATGCGCCCTGCATCAGATCGAGCCTTCGTATACCAGTAATTCCTTTGAGTCAATTGTCACAGTCAGGCCCTGTTCAAGTTTTTCTTTTTCGTGCCTGATGTGCGTAAGCCATACAAGATTCGGATTTGTATTACGCAGGTCCGCGTCTGAAATTTCGGATACTTCTTCGCAGATGATGCCGCTTACCATGCGGATGATTGGAATAAAATCTTTGGTCAGCACATTGCACACAAGTATTTCATCGTCGTGCGAGCCTATTTGTCTGCGCGCTTCATTCGGCGTCTGCGCTATAATTATTTTTCCGCGAAGGCGCGTGATTTCAGGATTTGAGGATCCACCCGAACTTGAGCGCGCCAGAATTGTTCCAAGAATAATTACGCGGACAGTGTTTACCATGTTCGGACTGTTAAGCGGCAGGCCGGCTACAAGCACAATTTTATCCGTTATTCCCGCTGCGCCGGTTTCCGACGCGACCCTTATCGAATTTTGGATCATGCTTTCCGATTCGTCCGCGATTGGCGCGTAACAGGGGTACACGCCCCAGTAAAGCTGCAATTCGCGCATTGTTTTTTCGCTGTGAGTGACAGCTAACACCGGCTGATCCGGCCTGAAAGTGCTTAAAAGGCGCGCTGTGTTTCCGCCGAATGTCGGGGTGACAATCGCTTTTGCCTTTACATCCGAAGATACAATCGTACCGGAACGCGCCATTATAATGCCGAGATTTTCCCGCGGATTATGATCTTCGCTAAGACATTCCGCGCGGTATGTTTTCATGCGCTGTTTGAATTCTTCTGATTCTTCAACTGCGCGAGCGATTTTATCCATCATTTTTACCGCTTCCACAGGATACGCGCCGTTGGCGGTTTCGCCTGAAAGCATGACGGCGTCTGTCCCGTCAAAAATCGCGTTTGCGACATCGGTCGATTCGGCGCGGGTCGGTCGCGGATTTACAATCATCGAGTCGAGCATTTGCGTCGCTGTGATTACCGGCTTTCCCGCTTTCCGGCACACGCTGATTATCTGCTTTTGCGCAAGCGGAATTAGCTCCGCAGGCATCTGAACGCCTAGATCGCCGCGCGCGACCATAATGCCGTCCGCGGCGTTCGCGATTTCTTTTATGTTTTCAAGGCCTTCCGCGTTTTCAATTTTTGCGATTACTTTTATCGATGAATGAAGGCTTTCAAGATATTTTTTAATTTCGATTACTTCATGCGGAAAACTTAGAAAGCTCGCGGCGATAAAATCTACGCCTATTTCCACGCCGAAGGCGATGTCTTTTTTATCCTGTTCGCTCATGATCGGAAGCCTTGCGTGAATGCCAGTCAGGTTTACATTTTTTCTGCTGCCGATTGCAGCTTTGTTGTTCGCGCGGCAGTTAATTTTATCGTCTGTTACGCTTAATACTTCAAGATCGAGAAGCCCGTCGGCTACAAGGATATGATGTCCGCTTTGTAATTTTTGCGGAGCTTCTTTCCATGTGATTGACATCTGCGCCGGCGCGTTTACATTCGCCGCGGCAGTAATGCAATCATCAACAGTTACCGTTACATAATCATTTTTATTAAAGGTTACAGGCTGATCGTTTTCCGTCATGCCTGTTCTAATTTCCGGGCCTTTTGTATCAAGAAGAACCGCGATTTGCGTTCCAAGTTCTGATGATATCCGCCTGACGCGCTTAATTGATTCTCCGTGCGTTTCGTGCGAGCCGTGGGAGAAATTGACACGGGCGACATTCATTCCGGCATTGGCAAGATTACGGACTGTTTCGTCATCGAATGACGCAGGGCCGAGCGAGCATACTATTTTTGTTTTTCTTTTATTTTTTACATTCATTTATCTTTTATCCTGCGTTTGATTGTAGTTTATTATTGTTAAAAAATGAAGTATGGCGGTTATCTTTCTGAATGATAGTCAACATTGTTCTGCCGGGCGTCCATTTGAGCGTCTGTCAGTCCTGTCTGTGTTGAGTTGGCAAAAACAAGCGCCTGCATAATACCGATGATATAATCCTGCTGTTCTCCGCTGAGTTTGGAGAAGTCTGTGCAAATTTTTTCAAGCTTATCATCCTGAATCATCCTGCCTCCGATTATTAAACGCTCTGTTTGTGAGAATATTATATTAAATTGTGAGTGTTGTAAAGTAATTTGTGTCATTTTTAAGATTCTCAAATTGAAAATAACAACATTGCATAGTGAGTGTTTATATCCTATTATTATGAATATGACCATCAGTAAACGCTTAAGACACGTTCGGCAGACTCTTAAAATGTCACAAGTCGAATTTGCGAAAGCTATTTATATAAGCAACGGTTATATCGCCGAGCTTGAATGCGAACACAGGAGAGTTAACGACAGAATTGTACACTTAATTTCATTGACCTTTGGGGTAAATGAACAATGGTTAAAATCCGGCGTAGGCGAAATGTTTTATAAGACGCCGAGTGAAAAGCTTCAGCGCATGGTTGGTCTGTTCAACGAGCTGCCGCCCAAGTTTCAAGATTATGTAATGCAGCAGGTTGAGCAGCTGCTGAAAATGACCAATGACAAATAAGAGCCTGCCTTGATCCCGTTATACAAACTGGAAAATTTGCCAAGAGTTCAGCGTCTGAGAAAAATCGCTAAATTTTTTTCATTCGCAGAGAACAGGCTTGTCTGCGCTGTTAATAAAGACATAAAAATTTTTACTTCTTCTGAATTATGTTTTTTTTCTGATGCCGTAAAATTGCTCGCGGCGGACAGCGGGTTTTCGCCGGACGCGAAGAACGCGTTTATGGAAGCCGCAGATGTTTTTGCGTCTGCGTATCAAAATTATAACGCTTCTTTTTTTATTGATGATGATCTTGCCTTGTTCCGCCGCGCATTAAACAGCGTAAAACATATTATTTTACAGGAAACAGGCCGCGATCAGGCTGACTGGGATTTTACGGATTCTTGCGGGCAGCTTGATTCGCAGAAGCGGCAGGTAATTGAAGGAATGTATGTGTATATGGAAGATATCCGATCGCCTTTTAATATCGGCGCGATGTTCCGCACAGCAGAAAGTTTCGGCGTGGAAAAAATCATTCTTTCGCCTTTTTGCGCCTGCCCGGATCACGCGCGGGCAAAGCGAACTGCGATGGGCTGCATCGAAGTTATCCCATGGGAAAGGAAGGATTTATTTTCATTGACTGACGCGGACAGCGCGCAGAACACTGCCGATAACAGTTGTTATTCTCCAGCTTTACATCTGCCGGTTTTCGCGCTTGAAACGGGCGGCATTCCTTTATATGAATTTAAATTTCCCCGCCGCGGCATTTTAATTACAGGCAGCGAAGAACTCGGCGTAAGCCCGCGCGCGCTAAAAGCGGCGGATGAATCGCTTGGCAGGGTGTCGATTCCCTGTTACGGCGCAAAGGCTTCGCTTAATGTTTCTGTCGCGTTCGGGATTATTATTCAATACTGGCATCGTTCTATTTTCCAAGCAGCGCCTGAGCGTTAGTTGCATAGTAAATGTCATCTCTGCCTGAAATTAATCTGCAAAAATCTTCCATGACGCGCCAGTTATCATCAACATCGAATTCATAACTATGCCCCCATACATAAAAAACCTGCGGCTTTGAAGGCTTTAATTTGATAAAATTTTCCGTAAGCTCCATCAATCTTGAATCTTTATGATGCAATGTCGGCTGATAGGCAAGAAGATTTCCGGCTGGAATATCAAATGAATAAGTGCTATCAACGCCGCGCGCGTAAAAAAGATTACATTCCCTTACAGCGTTTATAACATCATCGTTAAATGATCCAAAAGGATACGCCATGCCGTAAACAGCGGTTCCAAAAATTTTTTCCAGATTTAATTTATCTTGTTCAAGTTCGTTTATTACCGTTTCTCTGTCCAGCGTTTCCAGCCGCGGATGAGTAAGCGAGTGAACCGCGATTTCATGGCCCTTGTACAGATCGGGCAGGCCGCGTATGTTCATGCGTTTTATCAGTACATCGCCTTTTTGAAATTTACTTGCGCCACTTTGAATTCCGCTGTTTAAATTAAATGTGCATTTTATTTTATAACGGTTAAGGATTTCGATCAGGCGTCTATCCTGTTCTACGCCGTCGTCATAACTTAATGTCAGAGCCTTCAATTTTCCGTCTGGATACATATTTACCGCGACATTATTACGTGCAATTTTTCGCCGAGCGCAACGGCTTCTTCCTGCGTGGGCATCGATGTTTGAATAAAAACTCCCTTTCGTCCGAAGAAGTCGATCAATTTTTGTGAATACTCCGCCATTGCGTCCACGCCTGATACGCCGCTTGCGCCCTGTGTGTCCGCGCCCAAATGATCCCAGTAAAAATGACGCAGGCATAAAGGCGTTTTTCCCGAAACAGCGTCGCGGACTTTTTCCCAGTTCTGAACCTGCGGAATCGTGAAGTCAAGCCCTGTAAGACCCGGGATTTCCATCATCGCTTCGGCGACATTGGAAACATCGCCGCATGAATGAACGACAACTCCGCCGAATTCTTTCGCGATCATTGAATTGTACTTAACGCCGAATTCACGGTAAAGTTTCGGGGATAAAAGTGCGGCGGTATCATCACTTATGCGGATTCCCGTTGATTTCGGCACGTACCAGAATTCGTGGCTAACTCCGTAAAGGTTCGTTATGCGCTTGAACATTTCCTTTATGTAGCCGATTGTCGCTTCCGTGATTTTTTCCATAAGCGCGTGAACTTCGTCGGGGAAAATCAATGTCGCTTCGATAAAACCGGTGTATTCCCAAATTAAAGACGCGCTGACAAGCGGCGACGGAACATTTACGACACGCAGCGGAATTTTTGATTTTGCCTGCAAAGCTTCGACATGCTTCCATGCCTGCTCAAAATACGGATTGTTGACAGGGTCGGGAACTTTTAGTTTATAGACATCGTCTGCGTTTTCTTCGCGGATTAAACATTCAACCCAGGGGTCGGCTTCGTCGTTGGTTTTGCACTGGCAGCCGAAAGCGCCCGCGATTATGTTGATTCCCTGATTCGGCTTGATGTTCGCAAAACCATAGTCGTAAACGCCTTCCCTTTTTTTCGCGTGATCTTCCGCCCATTCAATTTCAGTTTCTGGGTTATTATAAAATTTTTTAGTCGCCATGTGCATCGGGCCGACTTCGATAACAAACGGCACTTCATCAAGCCCGCCTTTGGGACTGCTTCCTTCCATCCGCCAATTCGCTTCTATCAATTTTTTCTTTGTTTCTACATCCAGTATTTCGGGCATTTTATTCTCCTGCCTGAATTATAACACGGATAAATAAAAGCAAAAAGTTGCTGGAAAAGCGTTTTTTTTCTTGCGGGCAGACGCAAAATCAGCGTATAATATATTAGTAATAAAGCAGAAAAGGAGTTTATCATGGATCAAAAAGTTGACGTATTAAAAAAAATTGATAGTAAACAGGTTAACAAATTTAAGGATAAAAGCATTCAGCATAATATATCCACTAAAATAGAATTTAATATAGATATAGCCGGCACCGATTTTAATGATTTTGAAGAAGCTTTAATTCACGCGTATAGATGCGGATTGGCGGCCATGAGTTCTGATCAGACCAAAAAAACCAAAGAAGGCAAAAGCGCGGTTGATCAGGATGAGCTTTATAATTTGCTAAGGAAAGGTCATTCTATACAGCATAAAGCGGATTTCCTGCGGGAGATAGCAAAAGAATGGTTTCCGATAGAGCTTCATGAAGAAAAGAAAATAAAGACAGTTCATCTTGAATTAATTGAACTGGCTAACTATTTAGAAAAATAAAAAGCAGCAGAAACCGTTTAATTTCTATGCATTCGCTTTTTAAAAAAATCACCGGGGATAATCCGGTAACTTCCCGTTATGTCGCGGACGGACTTCTTGCGGCAAGCGCGGTAAATATCGCCAATAATAATTATAGTCTTTTCGCAGTGCGTCTCGGCGCAAGCGATTTTCAGCTGAGTCTTGTAAATTTTCTGCCGCATATTTTTACTTTGCTTGTTTTGATTCCAGGCGGTCTTTTAATGGACAGTCTGCATAATAAAAAACGCATTGTAATAGTAATGATGATCGCGGTAATGTTCGGATACCTGCTGTGCGCGATATCGCCTTTCGCCGCTTCGAAATCGATTCAATTTTTTCTCGGCTCGCTCGCTCTGGCAGGAACCGCGGTGGCTCTTTACAATATCGCGTGGCAGTCGTTTTTTCCCGGCGTAGTAAGCCTTGAAAAACGCAATCATGTGCTGACACTGCGGACGCGCGTGACTTTATTCGTCAGCATGATAACGCCGGTTCTTGTGGGACTGGTTCTTACAAATATTTTAACCGTGGACAATAAAATTATTGCGCATCAGTCATTTTTCGCATGCGCCTTATTATTGTTTTTTTTCGCGGCTTTAAATTTCAGAAAATTCAAACCGGCGCTTCCGGCGAAGCTTCCTGCGGCGCAGCAAACTGAGCCTGCGCGCGTTACATTAGCCGGATTCAAAAAAGCGGGAACGCACCTTCTGCATAATAAGCCTTTTATACTTTTTACGATAACCGCGCTGTTTTTTTACATGACATGGCATTTTGACTGGACTTTATATTTTATCGGACAGGTGAATTACTTAAAAATGAATGAGTTTCAAATCGGGCTTGTCCATCTGGGAGCCGCGGCGATTCAGCTTTTAACATTAAAATTCTGGAGCCGCAATAATGAGAAACATGGCGTTGTGCTGCCTTTCACATTCGGCATTTTGGGATTAAGCCTGTGCCCGGTTATCATGATTGTGTCCGTTAGTTTATCGATGCCGTCTGTTCCGTATCTGTTTATTGTCCTTCATACAATCGCGCATATACCTTTTTGCGTTATCACCCTGAACATATTCCAGTGCGTCCTTCTTGTTACAGAAAACGAAAACCGCAGTTTTTATATATCTGTTTTTACAAGTTTGATCTGTCTGTCCAACGCAGTCATGCCTGTAGCGGGCGTAGCGCTCTATCATTTACTTGGCGTAAACATTGACGGATTCAGATACACCTTTGCGGTTATTTTTATACTGCGCATTATCGCCGCGCTCTTATGGCTGTTATGGTGGAAAAAAACAAGGTGAGCGGCGCTTTGTAAAACAACTACGTTTTATTTTGTCCAATCTTCAATTTTTAATTCATTTATTCTTTCAAATTCTTTTGTATTATTTGTCACTAATGTCATTTTTAATGATTTTGCATGCGCTCCTATTAACATATCAAATGGTCCTATTAAATATTTCCTATCCTTTAAATCCTTTTTTATTTTTCCATATTCTTTTGACGCGTTTCCATCAAAATTTATAATTTTAAATAATGTTAAAAATTCCATTAACGCAATTCTGTTTCGGGTATAATATTCCGGATTTGCGTTTTCTATACCAAATTCCAATTCCGCTAATGTAATACTTGATATATACAATCCTTTATTTTTCTTTCTTTTTAAATGTTTTAATACATTTTCATACTTATTTTTGATAATAAAAATACATATATTGGTATCAAGTAAAAACACTATATTTCTTCCCTGGTTTGATCCATATCCTGTAATCTTCCTTCTGACATAAAATCATTAGAAAAACTATTTAAACCATGCATAAAAACTTCCCATTCTTTATCAACCGGACATAAAATTACAGCGTCTCCTACTCTTTGTATATATACATTTTCTCCATCAAATTGATACTCTTTGGGAAGTCTTACAGCCTGACTTCTGCCATTTAAAAATAACCGCGCAGTTTGCATAAATTTCTCCTATATCTATAGTATATACCATGATATATACTATGTCAAGTGTTTAGAAGATTAAATTCGGTTCCTGCTGCCATCGCGTGACCGATAATTATCAGACATTTAGTTAAAATGTAAATATATTATTAAGAACGAAGGCGGAATATATGGAATTTTTATCTGTGCGTGAACTCACTACTTCGCCCAAGGAAGTTTGGGCAAAGCTGGCTAGAGAAGGAGAGCTGGCTATTACTAATAACGGCAGGCCTACCGCTATTATGTTTAGTGTAGCTAATAATGATTTTTCGGAAATTCTTAATCTGTTGCATCAAGTAAAATCCACAATGCTACTGAAAAATATCTGGCAGGAAGCCGATGAGCGGGGCGCTTTGACTGACACAGAGATTGACGCAGAGATAAAAGCCGTGCGTTCGGAATTAAATAAACAGCGTAAAAAAGTTAAATAATGCTCCGGGTTGTTTTTGATACCAATATACTTGTTTTCGCGCTGTGGACTCCGGGCGGCAAACCGGCGCATATAATAGCTTTGCTACCGTCCGGTAAAATAATGCCTTGTTATAGTTATCAAATTCTGCGGGAATACCGTGCTGTGCTGAACAGACCTAAACTAAAATTTTCCGGCTCTCAGACCCAAGAAATACTGGCGGCTATTGAAAGACAGGGTATGCTTATTGCGCCGGAGATTAGCAAGATTTCTTTGCCTGACGAAAGCGATCGTAAATTTTATGACACAGCCAAAAGCTGTCGGGCTTTTTTGCTTACGGGAAACAAAAAACATTATCCGGCGGAAAAATTTATTGTATCACCGGCGGAATTTTTAGCACTATAGGGTCGACATATAGAGCGGCGGGCGGCGGCTTCTACCCTCGCGCGCCAAAACGGTAGCAGCTACCTTTTCTGCGACCTTAACCAAAACAGTAGCAGCTACCATTTTCGCGACCTACCACGCTATATATGGTGTCGCTTAACTCCCTTACTACGCTAGACAAAAAAGGTACCTGCTACCATCGCGTGACCAAAGGCAACGGAACGGAAATAATCAACGAGGACGACGATGAATTCGATCCCAGTGATGATATCATGTCCGAGTTCTCCGCCGCGGTGGTCAAGGCGGCCAAGAATGAAAGAATCAACGATATCGACGATGATTCCCCCGATCTTGCTGCTGAAATCGGGGCCGAGGCCGTGCGGTTCGTGGCGGACCAGGCGGACAAGGCGGCCAAGATCAATCGTGGGACCATCGCCGATCTGGCGGGCCAAAAAGCCCGGGTTTAATCCGTGTATCTTAATAAAAAACCCGCCTGTTAAGGGCGGGGTTTTTCCAAGCTTTATGAACCGTATATGCGGTTTGTAAGCTGGGCAACGATCGCCTTTGTGTCAGATTTGATCATAGCTGTCCAAGAATTGCGCAAGACATATATGGCATCATCTATATCATCTTGCGGCGTATTGATTATCCATTGACGTCCTGCCTGCATTGTACCATTTGGTCTGACACTGCAAACAGTGGCACTGTCATCAATCACATATATAGTGCGATCCCAATTTGAATATGATGGTGCGGTAAGAGCCCCTGCAAGTTTGGATATTTCAGCAGGGATCCCTGTGTCAGATGCAAATCCCATATATTTGATGGTTACTTTGGTACCAGGCGCAAGGTATGATTTTTCCGTTTTTTCTTCCGGCTTGGTTTCCTCGCATGCAATCAAGACGGAGGCCGCGGCCACCGGGGTCAATAATTGCATCGTGGACAGGGCGCCCGCCAGTATTTTTGCCTTTCTATTGTTTTTCATATTTTTATTTTTCATGTTTTTTCCTTTTTGGTTTTATGTTGGTTTGCTTTACATTCTCTCTCGCTTTATTCCCCGTAACCCGGAAGGGCAAAGGGGGATTTCCGTCCGTGTCAGGCGGAACGAAAAACTATGGCGGCCCGCCGGTTTCCTTTGGCGGGTTGTAATAACACACGTTTGCCGGTCCGCCTTCGAACGACGGACGGATTTCACCGAATATTTCATTCAACGTCATCCTTCGGACACATTTGCCGCCGCTGCAATCACAACCCGGCGGATTGTGGGTGTAACAGTTATGGTCCGTAAGAATCGCAGTGCCGCCGAGATAGCAATCGGCCGGTTTCGTCGCGCCTTCGTCGGCATTGGCGCCGGACGGGCATCCTGTGCAGCCGTTGATTGGATCGTTATATGACCGGTTGTCGCATTTCCATCTGGCGGTGACGGACAGGTTTTCATGGCAGATTCCGGTCGCAATGGATGTTATGGGCGCGCCCGTGTCGTTGATATACCATCCGATGAATTCCATATTTGGATTGGCATGCGTCATTGCCGGCGGCCGCGGCAGACTGATCGCGGGACTTATAACCGTGCATGTCGTCGCCTGGCCCGGCGACAAGATCAAATTTTTTCTCATGATAAACCTCCTTATAAATTTTTGTTATATAAAATTCACACGACAGCTCCGCTCTTTCGCGGCATTGTGAGAAATCTTATATAAATAATTTTTTGGTGTTATAAATTGAGTAAGCTGATTTGATTTTGGTAATCTTAGTTTGTTAGTGGGGGGGGGGCTGTGTTCATTAAAAGCACCGCGTTAAGCGTGCCGCTGGTTTGATTTAACAGGACGTGGCACCTGAGATCGTTTGAAACCGATAGCTGGTTATCTTTAACCATAAGCATATAAATATAATCGCAAGTTTCTTAAAAAATGTCAAACGGTGCCTGGCAGCAGATGAAGGGAAATATCAAGGGGAGGTAAAAGCGGCAGCAATCCGTTCCCGTACTATTTCATTAATTATTTGATCGGGAGTTTTATGATTTGATAATGCTTTTGTCATCAAGTAATCAGCGCATAAATCATCTATGGCTATTAGCTTAAATGACTTTTTCGCAAAACCGCCGTTTTTACGTGGATCTACCCGAGGCGGGTTTTTAGTGTAATATTCATCTAAAGCGTCGGCTTCTTCATCTGTCATTGTCTTCATAATTTTCTCCTAATTATATAGTAATGGAAAAAAACATCTCTTAAAGGCATTGCATGAAATACATGCACTTTGCCATCGTCCAATTCATTATACATTATTTCAAGCGGGTTTCCTTTGTTGTTGAAGCGGTGGTTATTGAATTTGTTTTTCTTAACTTAAAGAAATAACAAAAAAAGGTAGCTGCTACCAGATTAATACCTAAAAGTGCCTGGCACTTTTTTTTCTGCGAGAAATAATCAAGTAAAGCTTTAGCATTTACAGACTACTTGCGTAGTTTTTTTTATACACTCCAGATATGGTGTAGTCTGGTCAATCAGGTTGTTTTATTTTAACCTCTCATTCCTCACTTCACATTCCTCATTTTTTAATTTTTTTTTCATTTTCGGTCATGCAAAACGCATAGTTGGAGCCATATATAGGCAAATCTTTTTATGGAGTTGTTTATGAAATCTAAAATGACCAAACTTGAATATACTTTCAAAAATGATACCCTCTTTAAAATGTTGTTCATAAAGAATCCCGATTTGCTAAAGCAGTTAGTCTCTGAATTGTTGAAAATTCCGGTAGAATATATAAGTCAATTTGAAATCATTAACCCTGAAATGCCGCCTGAAGGAATCGGAGAAAAATTCTGCCGCCTAGATATAAACATGATAGTAGACGGACAGCGGGTAAACCTAGAAATTCAAGACACGAAGAATTAACCGATAAAATGATTCTGCATTTTTTTGAGTTAAAAAAACTACCCGATGTCATTAATGCTGAAAATATGTTACAATTATGGCTGGCATTATTCAAAGCAGATACTCAGGAAGAATTGGATAAAATTAAAGCGATGAAGGAGCCTGTCATGGAAAAAGCTATTAACGCCTATTATACCATTACCGCTGAATCAGAATTCCGCGAAAGAGAACGCCTTTTGGAAAATGCCAGACACAATGAAGCGTCAGCATTACGCTATGAGAGAGAAAAAACTACCATTGAAATAGCGAAAAATCTAATAAAAATTGATGTTCCCATTGAAAAAATTATAAGCGCTACCGGATTGAAACGCGAAGAAATTGAAAATTTATGTAAAATTAATAAATAAAAAGTAAATTTTATTACGATTGAAAAATATAATAATTTTTATGCGCTCAAATTAATTAACTGTCTTCTATAATCTATTTATTCTTTACCTTTCCAAATAAATTTCCAAAAAAAAGATCAAATTTTTTTATTTTCGGTCATGCAAAACGCATAGTTGGCGCCATATATAGGCAAATCTTTTTATGGAGTTGTTTATGAAATCTAAATTCAATTTTTTAATTTTTCTTTGTTCGGCGTTTGTTGCTGTGGCTGCGCTGGTTCTTGCGGGGTGCGGCGGGGAACCGGTGATTGATGAAATGAACGCTGTACCGGAAATGAGACCGGAGTTACTGCGGATGCAAAGTTCAGGCGAATTTATTCTTTCTTCGGAATCACAGGCGGCGGAATTAGGTTCTGTCATTCATGTGCTTGACGAACTTGCGGAGCTTGAGCGGGCTGGCTCGTGGATTCAAGGCATGGCTATGACTGAATCGACCATCAGGGAGAACGCGGGCGATTACGCGGGCGCTGTGATTGCCGCGTTCAAGGAGCTTTCGTGGGCGTACGGCAAAGGGCTGATCGAAAAAACGGATATTAAGAACGGCATCCTGAATGTGCTGAATACCGGAGACAACGCGGCTGTAATAATCGCCGCTCATTCTGTTCTTTCATTTTTAAATGATCTTTGGGATGACGCTGCTTTCGATCTCAGATCGCTTTTTATCGAGCTTGATGAGCCTGACGGTTTCGCAAGATGGATGATTCTTGTCTGCGACCTGGAAAAAAACAGCGGGAACAGGCGCGCCGCCGCGGCTTACAAGTCAATTCGCGCGCGTTATGTGCAATTTCCTGAGTACTGGTACAGGGGGGCAAGGGCGTTCTCCGGCGCAATTTCCGCCGAGTTTGCGGAAAACTGCATTAATTCTTCGGCGGACGGGCCGTTCGCGCAGGAATGCCGCTCAATGCTTGCGTCTTACTCGGGTTTAAAAAATGAAGACGGCGCTTTTTTAAAAACAAAACTGGAAATAGAATCGATCATTTATATGTCAGTTAACTCAGGCAATCCCGCTGTTTTAGATTCTTTGCTTCCTTTGATCAGTCTTCCCGACAATCCTTACACAGTTTACGCGGTCAGCTCGCTTAGGTCATTAACAGGCGTTCCAAAGTATAAAGATTATTTTTTCGCGCAGGCTGCTTCCGCCGGCGGTCGTCTAGCAGAGCGGCTTTCATATATCTGCAGCGGCTAGGGTGTTATATGAAACAAATATTTTTAATTTTAACCGCTTTCCTTTGCGTTTTCTGCGCCGCTTCATGCGGCGGTAAACCGCCCGGCACTGAAACTGTCCGTCTTTATGTTTCGGCTTCGGACGCTTACGCGCAGGGGCGTTTTTCTGATGTTATCAATATTTTGCAGACGCAGAATAAATTTCCGCCTGCGCTGATACTGCGCGCGAAAGCGGAGTATTTTTCCGGCAATCTTGAAAAGGCGGAAAAAACCTGCCGCAGCGCGCTGAAGCTGCGCCCTTCATCATTCGAAGCGGCTTTCTACCTTGCGCGCACATTAAGGGAGTCAGGCGATATTGCGGGCGCGCAGAAGTTAACAGAAAATCTTTTAACTGATAATCCGCAGGATATCCGCGCTTTGCGGCTCGCCTGCGAAATAGCGCTTGATTTTGAAAAATTTGACGAAGCTGTGTTATTTCTTGACAGGGCGGCGGAATTTTCAGCGGAAAGCGCGATGGTTCTGCTGGACAGGGCAAGGCTCCGCTGGATTGCCGGCAAGGGCGAACAGGCGCTTGAAGACATAAGCCGCGCGAAGGCGATGCTTCCCTGGGATACGCCGCTTTTGCGTTCAATTATCAATTTAGAAACAACAATCAGGGAGGCTATATGAAAAACATTGCACGTAACATTATCAATGTTATTTTGATTTTTGCCGTATACAGCGCGTATGCGGATGCTGGCGGAACCGCAGCCGGAAATTCTCATGATGTAAAAGAGCCGCCCGCGCTGACATTCGCGGAAGCGTCGTTTCTTGCCGTGGCCGCTTCCGGCGATTTAAGATATTCGCGCGCTGTGCAGGCGGTTATGGAAGGAGCGTGGCGGTGGGGAATTCGCGCGTATTTTCCAAAATTGAGCGTCAGCATATCTGAAAACGACAGACTGCAGCAAATCGGCGCTGATTCGTTCATGAAAAATTACGGCATCAGCATTGAGCAGCTGATCTGGGACGGCGGAAGGACTTCAATGTCACGTAACATTGAACGCCTTGAACTTGATCTTTCGTATTCAAGATTGGACAGAATGGCGGACGATGTAGCGGAGTCGGCAATAGCGGCGTACCGGAACATTTTATCGTCTAGGGCGATTCTGGAAATTAAAAAGACCGCGCTTTATGTTCTGGACGAACAGCGGAGAATTTTAAACGAAGAAGTGAATCTTGGCCTTGCGCTCGCGATTGATCTTGCAGGCGCGGATATCAGAATCGCCGAAGCAAAACTCGATATTATTTCTTTGCAGATTGATCTTGGGGAGCTTGAAAAACAGTTCGCCGAACTTCTGGATATTGATGTTCTTCCTTTGCTTGCGGAAAGCGTGGATGTATACCGCACTGTCGTTCTTCCGCCCGCGGCTGCCGCGGCAATACTCGCAAGAGAACAAAATCCCGATTTGATCGAAGCGCGTCACTCGATAACAAAAAAACAGATGGAAGTAAAATACGCGTCGAATTCCTGGATACCAGCATTGAGGCTCAGCGGCAGCTTCGGATTTACAGGCCAAAGTTATCCGCTTACGCGTTTTAACTGGTCTGTCGGAATAAGCATTGAATTTTCTACGCCGTGGATTCAAAACCGTTTCGGCGTGCAGGCGGGATGGGAGCCTCCGTATGACAGAACCGCGATGCTGCAAAACAGTTTTACTCCCCTGCCTGATCCGGCTTCGGGATACAGCAGGACACAGGCGGTTCTGGCGCTTGAGCTTGAACAGCGGAAGTTCGACGCGATGTTTGAGCAAACCGGAAGGGTTGCAGCTAACGCTGTTGAAAAATGTTTTCTTGCAGCGCAGAAACGTGATCTTGCAGTTGAAGCCGCGGCTCTTGGCAGTGAACGCTGCAGGATAGAAGAAATCAGGCTTGGTCTTGGCCAGATTACAAGACTCAATCTGATGGAAGCGTTAATCGATCAGACGCAGAAAGATATTGCGGTGGTTCAGGCTGCCACTGCGCTTTTGGAAGCTGAAAGAGAACTTGAAAAATTTCTTGATCTAGGGCCTGGCGGGCTTTCGGCGTTTACAGCATCGCTTTTATCCGTATCAGCCGGGATGGTTAAATGAAAAATAAAATATTTATTTTATTTCAGCTAACGTTACTGCTGTTTTTTTCCTGCGGGAAAAAAATCGACGCGCCGGGCGATCCAAAAACAGTAAAGGCCGCGGCAGTGATTTTGCGCGAACGCCCTGATGTTGTTTCCGGTTTTGGAAGTCTTTCTTTTGTCAGCAAAGTTGATATTACATCGCCGCAGGAAGCTGTAATAAAAACTTTATTTTTCCGTGAAGGCGATTTTATCAGAGCGGGGCAGCTTGTCGTTTTGCTTGAGAATCCGCAGATTAATCTTGCTGTTGAACGCTCGAAAAATAATTATTCACAGGCCCTTGCCGCGTTAAGCCTTGTCAATTCGCGGCTGCTTGAAGGAATGTTTCAGGCGGAAGCGCAGCTTCTTTCTCTGGAAAAGGCTGACGCGGAGCTTTCTCTTGCGAAAAAAAGATGGGAAGAAAACAAGCGCAAGCATGTTAATCAGGAAACGTTATATGACGCAGGCGGTATTCACACAGAAGCGATTCTTGTAAGCCGTTTCAGTATTGATTCTGAATGGGAACAGATTCAGATAATGGAAAGAGAACTTGAAATTCGCCGTATCGGCTGCCGAGATCAGGACCTTGAAAAAGCTGGAATTAAAGTGCCGTTAGACGAAACTGAAAAAAAGAACGCGTTGATTTTTCTTTTAACGTCAAGTCTTAGAGCGGAACTTGACGCGGCGGGCGCAAGGCTTGAAGCCGCGGAAAAAGAGCTTGAATCAGCTAACATCGCGCTTTCTGAACTCAATATCCGCAGTCCGGCTTCGGGAATTGTTGGAGCGCGTTACCTTGAAGAAGGCGAGCGCGTCCGTTCCCAGGATAAAATTATCAGTTTGATTGACACTGATTCGTTATACGCAATTTTTCCTCTGCGCGAAAAAGACGCCCTGCGGATTGAAAAGGGCATGTCGGCTTCCGTTCTGGTGGACGGAACAGGCGAAACAAGGGACGGAGTTGTAGACCTTGTTTATCCGCAGGCGGACAGTCAGAGCTTAAGCTTTCTTGTCCGCGTTTTGCTTGCGTTAGACGCAAATCAATTAAAGTCCGGCATGTTCGCGCGCGTTACTGTTTTTCTGGGGCCTGCGAAAACCGCGCTTTATATTCCCGAGACCGCGGTTTTTAACTCAGGCGGCGGCGAAGGAAGCGTTTTTGTCATTATTGGAAGTGCGGTAACGGAACGGAAAATTTCTTTAGGTTCTGTTTACGGCGATGAACGCGAAATTGTTTCCGGGCTTAATGCGGGCGAGCTTGTTGTTCTGCGTCCTGATTTTGATTTAATGGAGGGAACAAGTGTCGCGGTTATGGATTAAGCTGATGATTTTGTTATGTGTCATTTTTAACGCATCATGCGCATTTATCGATCTTAGGCAGATTGGCCTTAGCATTGAACCGGCATTTTCAGGCTCAATCCTGCCTTATGCGGACAGTCCAGTGATTCTGCGTTTTGACACTGAAATGATCAAAAAAGACGCGGAAGGGATTATGCAAATCAGCTCTGATCTTGGCGCGGCAAACGGAGACATGACATGGAACGGAAACGCTTTGCACTTTACGCCTGTATCAGGATGGACAGCAGGCGTCCGGTACACGTTAAGCCTGACGGGAACTGTGCGTTCTGTTGACAAAAGAGACCTGCGGCTGGAACGTTATGTGTCATTTTATGCTGTTAATAATAATCCGCCGCCTTTACTGGAATCATTCAGTCCGTTTAACGGCGAATCCGCCGGAATTAACAACATCGTTTATGAATTTAATTTTTCCCGATCAATGGAAAAACTTTCAGTTGAAGCAGCGCTGTCGATCGACGGAATTGGAAGCAAGACTTTTGAATGGTCAAACGAAGACAGGAAATTAATTGTCATTCCCGATAAACCGCTTTCGCCGTGGGCCGTATACCGGTGGAGCATTAAAGACTCGGCAAAAAGCGCTGACGGTGTTCCGCTTTTAAAAACTTATTCAGGCTATTTTAAAACAGACCTTGACGGAACTCTTCCGCATGTTGTAAAAGTGTTTCCTGTGTTAAACGCAAACGGCGTTTGGTATCCAACGGGAGCTGACATCGAAACAGGACTTGGAACCGGTCATGGAATAGCGGTTGAATTCAACAAGGAAATGGGAGAAAGTGCTCTTCGTTCAGTACGCTTTGAGCCTTCTCTTTCCGGTAGAATGGAATTTTTATCAGACAGCAGTGTAGTTTATATATTTTCCAAACAGCCGGAACCTGCAATGTATACAATGACAGTTTTAGGTGATACGAAAGACGCATCAGGATTAAAAATCGGATCAGATTATATAATAAATTTTACTCCCGATATTCCGCCGTTAAGCGTAATTACCGTAACGGCGGGCGGAATTGCACATAACATTAATTTATTAAAAAGCAGTCCGGCTTCCGGCGGTATAATGCTGCCTGTAAGCGTTGATTCTGCGACCGGACGGCTTGATATTTCGATTCATTTTTCGCTTATGTTTAATTTTGAAGAAAAGAAAAACACGCCGCAAAGAATTACGCTTAACCCGTTTTTTCCGCGAACGCTTCCGCCTGCCGCGCTTCAATATATCAGCTGGTTTTCCGACGATCGTCTTTTTATGCGGTGGGAAGGGCTTTCCTGCGGAGATGAAGAATCGCCTAATTATTATGTTTTGACAATTCCGGGCGGCAGGGGAGGAATTAAATCTGATCAGAATATTTATATGGAAGAAGATTTAATTTTATATCTGCTTGCTTTATCAAGTTATGCCGCAGAGGGAAGAGAATGAAAGTAAAATATTTATTTTTAATTCTATTCAGTATATTTTTATATAACACATGCGACATACTAAGGTTTTCAAAATTTGAAATTATATCATGGACTCCAGGCGAAGGTTATCATTCAAATCCCGCTGTAATTGCCGTTTCGCTTTTATTTTCGCGTGATCCGGACAGAGCAAGCGTTGAGCGAAATTTTTCCCTGACGGGAGATGGAGACCGCGTAAGGGGAAATATTTCCTGGGAAGGCAGCAGGATGATCTTTTCGCCGTTTTCCGCGCTTGATGAAAATACGGATTATTCCGTTAACTTAACTACAGACGCGCATGATAAAGACGGTCTTTCCCTGGATGAAATATTTTTCCGAGTTTTTACAACAAGACCAGGAAACGAACGACCTTTCCTTGTTTCATTTTATCCTGCAATGTATCAGGTGATAGAAAACTTAAGGACGGAAATTGTTTTAAAATTTTCCGCGGATGTGCCTGTAAGAACGTTATACGAAAATGTTTCTTTCAGTCCTTCAATGACAGGTTTATGGACGCAGCAGGATAACGGAAGAACGGCGGTTTTTATTCCCGCGGAACCGTGGCAGCAAAACAGCAGGTATGAATTTAATGTGTCTTCATCGCTGAAAGATAATAATGGAAAGGAAATTGGAAAAGATTTTAAGAGCGTATTCATAACGGGGCAGGATAGGGAAATCCCTGAACTTATAAGCGCGCGGCGTGTTACAAAAAACGGCGAATGTTTTGAATTGAATGCAGGCGGCTTTTATTTTGGCGCAGAATATTTGCCGGTGGAAAATTCAGAATGGGAAAAAGACGATAAACTTTATCTTTTATTTTCTAAACCTGTTGACAGTAATACAGTTAAAAATTCCATAAGTATTGATGACGGTCCAAATCTTATAATGGAAACCCCGCCAGGCTTTTATTCGGAATTTATTTTCAGATTTGATAATTTTATTTTTAAAAACAGGTTTACGTTAAGGATTAAAAAGGGAATTAAAGACAATTTTGAAAATGAGACCAACGAAGAATATCTTTTTAATATCTTTACTGACGGAAAATATTCTGAACCGCCTGAACTTGCGGGGCTTAGGATGCCGATGGCTCCAAAAAACGGACATGATCAAAATGCAAAATATTTTTGCATAAATTCGCTTTTTGATATTATTCACATAACAAATGAAAATTATCCTTCAGGCGAAAGCGTAGCGTCATGGATAGAACTTTATTTTTCCGCCGCAGAAGGCGCTTCTATCGATATTTTTTCGGTGATGGAATTATTCAGAATAGAAACAAGCAATAATGTGATAACATTTTCGCCGCGAAGGATTAAAACGGATAATTTTTCAATTTCCCAACCGCATGCCGGAAACGAAAACTTGCTGAGAATTGAAATATCAGGGAATCTTATAAACTCAACATATTTTGGAATTATTAATTTTATTATCGCGCCGGGTTTAAAGGATACACTCGGCAATATTAACGAAAACGAATTCAGGATTTCACTTATAAAGTAAGGTAGTCATGAAAGGTTTAATTATTTTTTTTATCCGACGGCCGGTGACGGTTATAATGATTCTGGCCGCGCAGGTTATCGCCGCTGTATTTTCACTTTTTTCCCTGCCCGTCAACAGGCTGCCCGATTTTTCAGCGCCGCGCGTTACTGTTGAAACATTGTATCCGGGGATGGCAGCTAACGAAATCAGAAGCTTTGTAACCATAACGCTTGAAGACGGACTTTCGCCCGTTAAAGGGCTTGAAAAAATGCGGAGCGTTTCGCGCGATAACAGTTCTCTTATCAGCCTTGATTTCCGCTGGGGCACTGATCCGATGGCGGCAGGCGTTCTTGTGCGTGAAGCGATCGACGCTGTTTATCCCGGACTTCCCGAAGGAGTTAAAAGGCCTTCTGTTGCGTCAGGCGGCGGAGGAAATGAACCGCATGCTGTAATTGCTGTAAGTTCACGTAACGGAAATAATGAATTTGCGCGTAACCTTGCCGAGTATGAAATTCAGGCGCGTCTTCGCAGAATCGACGGAGTTGGTTCTGTTGTGCTTGCGGGCGGCGAAAAAAAAGAAGAAAGGATCGAGCTTGACGTTCACAGGCTTGCCGCGCTTGGACTTACTCCGTTTGATTTTTCCGGCCTTTTGTCGCAGGAGACATCTGATATTCCCGCGGGAAACGCGCGGCAGGGTAATATGGAACTTGTTGTTACAGGCTCGGGAAAACCCGATTCAGTTGAAGCATTATCGAAAATAATTCTTCCTGCAGGCGGCGGCGTGTTCAGCGTAGAAGACGCGGGTAATATTTTTTCATCTCCTTCGCGGCAGGAAAGTTTATTTGTGTATAACGGTAAGGAAGCCGCGGCTCTTGAGATTTATAGAAGACCCGGAAGCGATCCTTTAAAATTATCAAAGGATATTAAAAAAACAATTGATGAAGCTTCCGCTGTTTTTTCGCGTGATGCGCAAATTGAACTTGTCGCCGACGCGTCTTTTTCGCTGTTAAGCGACATAAAAGGACTTTTGATATCCGCGGGAATCGCTTCCGCGGCTGTAATTGCTGTTCTTATGTTTTTTATACGCTGTTTAAAAAGCAGCATGCTTGCGGCATTATCAATTCCTGTTTCAATCGCGATGGGAATTTGCGTGCTTTCTGTTACGGGAAAATCAATTAACAGCATGAGCCTTTCCGGGCTTGTTATGGGAATAAGTCTTGTTTCCGATATAAGCGTTATTATTCTTGATTTGCTTAACCGCAATTTTAGAAAAAAGTTTAACATAAGAAAAGAAAATTTCGCAGAAAAAGAAAAAAATCCTGAGCCTGAAGAAATCGGCGGCAAGGTATTTTCGATCGCGGGATCAAGCGCGGCGTCTACGATGACTACAGCGCTTGTATTTGTTCCCATATTGATGCTGCCTGGTCCTCTTGGCAGTCTTTTCGGCGACATTGCTGTCGCTCTTACAGCGTCAGTAACCGCAGGATGGTTTTATGCGCAGTTTTGTCTGCCTTCGCTTTTCCTTTATAAATCGCGCAGGAAAATAAGCGTAAAAGAAAATTCAATATTAGTTAAAAACATTTTAATTAGGAAATACGCAGGAATTTTTTCCGCTCTTGTACGAAATTCAGGAAAAAAAATTGATTATACGCGCGGACAGCATAAAAAAATTAAAGGCGGAATATCGCCTGGTTTGTTTTTTGCCGCGGCTATTGTGTTAAGCGTAACAGGTTTTTTAACGCTTGTTTTCCGGCCTGTTGTTTTTATTAATCCCGATGACGCTGAAGAAATACATGTATCCGTTGTTTTTCCGCCCGGCACTCTGCTGGAAACATTTTCTGAATTTTCTAGAGAAACATCAAAAATTTTAACGGAATTGCCGTCTGTAAAAACAGTTTACGGAAGAGCCGGAGCTGAAGAAAACGATGTTGACAGCAGGGCTGATATAGATTACAGGAAGGAAGAACTTCTGCTAAGATGCGTTCTTGACACGGGAGTCAGACCGGAAAAAGCGTTAGCTGAAATTAACGCGGCGTTAAAGCGGAAACTTGATATGCCGTTTACCGCGTTTTTTCCGAAGGACAGGATCGAAACGCTTCTTGGATTGTCTTCTGAAAGCACTTTTGTGATTAAGGGAAAAGACAGGGATGAACTGAACGAGAGGCTGCAAACTGCGAAGGACGCGTTTAATTCAAAAAACGTCAGCGTGAATTTCAGGCCGCAGGGATTAAAGTCCGAGCTAAGGCTGTACCCGAACAGGGAAGCCGCCGCGTATCTTTCTATTCCTGTGTCGCAGATTGCGCAGACGCTTTACATATTAAATGAAGGCGTAATCGCTGCAAGACTTGAAATCGAAGGAAAGCCGCTTGATGTGCGCGTAACGGGCGCGCGGAATGATTCACTATTTAAAGATACTGCCGTCTGGCTTGAAGAAATTCCGCTAAGAACAGGACATGGTAAAACGGTGTATCTTGGCTCACTTGGAAGAATCGAGCGGGAAGAAGCGCAGGCGTCACTTGCGCGCCTTGATCGATCCGATGTCTACTACGCCGATTTTGCTTTTGCGGATAATGTTGCAGCTAACGTTAGCGTGTTTGCGGCGGAATTTCCGTGGTTTTCAGGATTTGACGAATCAATTTTTAACCGCTACCGCAATTCGCTTTTTATTTATGTTTTTCTTGTGCTGATTATGCTTTACATGACAATGGGAGCCCAGTTTGAATCATTCCTTCTTCCATTGATCCTGATGATGAGCATACCGTTTTCTCTTGCCGGCGCGGGTCCTGCGTTATTAATCGGCGGATGCAAAATTGATTCGGGGGCTGTTCTTGGACTTGCCGCGCTTTTCGGTCTTGTTGTGAATAACAGTCTGCTTCTTTTTGAAATCAGCGACGAAAAAATCCGCGCGGGGCTTTCGCCTGCCGCGGCGGTTTTCCGCGGAGCGTGCGAACGCTTTCAGGCGATTTTAATTACAATGGCGACGTCAGTTTTCGCTTTGCTGCCTCTTGTTTTAAGCCCCATGGGTAACTCGCAGAAATCAATGGCTGTTGCGATGCTTGGAGGACTTACAGCGTCAACATTAATTAGTCTTTTTATTATTCCTTTGGCATTGATTAATTATTTTAAATGGAAAATAAACGTTAACGCCGGCGGGAAGCGGCAATGAAAATATTTACACTGTTTCTTGAAAAAAAGAAAGCAAGCGTATGTATACTTGCGGGAATCTGTGCGGTATCGTTATTCGTCATTATAAGTTTTAACGGCGGCATAAATGAAAACACCGGAAGCTCTTATTTAATTAAGATAAAACATTACGGCGTTGATGCGAAAGAAATCGAAAGAAGCATTACAATTCCGCTTGAAGACGCGCTTTTTTCATTACATGGAATTCAGACAATTCAGAGTTCAAGCGAAAACAGTTTATCCAGCGTTTATATCAGTTTTAAATCAGGAAATAAAGGCCAGTATGAAGCGGTGCGCGACGCTGCGTATCAGGTGTATGAAACGCTTCCTTCATCCGTGCAAAGGCCGCAGATTATAAGTTCAGCTAACACAAGAACGCCTGTGTGGTCTGCCGCTGTTATCGGCGGTGCGGGAAATAATTTTGATAATTCATACGCCGCACAAATACTTGAAAAAACAGTCAAGCCAAGATTTGAAAATCTTGAGGGAGCAGGCGAAGTAATTGCGGCGGGCGGCGGATTAAAAGAAATATTTATAACGCTTGATCAGGAAAAAATTAATTTTCTTGAGCTGGATATTTCAATGATAATTTCTGTTATAAGAATGAATGACTCAATTTTTCCCGGCGGTGCCGCGGTGCAGGGTAATAAAGAAATTATCGTTACTGTTGACGGACGTTATGAGAAACTTGAATCAGTTCTTATCCCTATAACCGCGGAAAACATGCGGACGGAAAATGCCGAACCGGGCGCAGTAACCGCAAGATACATTGAATTAAAGGAAATTGCGGTTATTACGGAACAGGAACGCGAACCGGATATTCTTTCAAGGTTGAACGGAAAAAAAGCCGCGAGTATTGCAGTTATGGGGCGGCATGGCGCTGATTTACGCAAACTTTCTTTAGAGATTAAAAATGAAATAAAAGCATTATCGCTGCCGCTTGAATTTATTGTGTTATCTGATCTTGGCGCCGAAGAAGACGCCGCTTTCCGCTCAGTTATTAACGCGGCTCTTTTCGGTATGGCTATGGTCGCCATTATCGGTTTTCTATTAAATAGAAAAAATAAATTTAATTTATCCGGTTTATTCTGCGCTGTAATGATCCCCGTTATATGTCTTGTTTCCGCGTCCGTTTTGTCGGGCTTTGGTTTTTCTCTGGACAGAATTTTACTTGCCGGAATTGCCGCCGGAATCGGAACCGCGATCGACGCTGTTATTATTTGTTCTGAAAAACTGCGCAAATGCAATAGTTACGGCAGCGCGTCGGAGTCATTATCAAGATTGACAGGGCCGTTAATCGCTGGGGGAGCGACTACGGTTGCGGCTCTTATTCCGCTCTCTTCATTAAATAATGATGAAAACGCAAGGATTATATCAATATCGATCGCGGTTGTCGCGGTTACAGCGCTTTTGTTAAGTCTTACAATATTGCCGCCGCTTTTACTTTGGAATTTAAACAGTAAAAAACCTGAAAAATTTTTAGATCAATCCGTGATATATAAAAAGATAACAAAAAAAATATCCCGCGTTATGTGCAAGTCTCTTGCTGCGGCTGTAAGGTTTTGCGTAAATTATCCAGCCGCGGTTATTGCGGCTGGCGTTTCCATAACAGTTGCCGCCGTTTTTATGTTATCTGCAAAAGGCGTTGATACGTCAAGTTACGGTTCGGAAGATTCTGTATACGCGCAAATTGAATTTGACGGAGGGCTTCTTGCGCAGGAAGTTGACCGGCTGCTTGCGGATTACAGCGGCCAGCTATTAAAATTTCCGGGTGTTAAAAATATTGAAACAGGATCAAGAACAGGCTCTGCGACCATTTTAATATCTTTTGATCCAAAGAAAACAAAAACGCAGATTGTAAGACAGGCGGCAAAAGAAATATATATTCCGGGCGGTTTTATTTTTTTCCATGAAGATACGGCGGAAGATCGTTATTGGGAAATATTTATTTGCGGGGATGAAGATAAAAAATGCAGGGAAATAGCAAAGGAACTTGCTCACAAATGCGCCGGAAGTCCGCTTGTAAAGGACAGTGTTTTAAATTTCAAAGACGGAAGCGGCAAGCTTGTATTGATTCCTGACAGAGAAGCGTTATCGGGCGCTGAAATTTCTTTTTCAGCAGCCGCGTCAAATGTAAGGCTTGGCGTATACGGACCGGTCGCGTATAAAAGAATGGAAGCAGACGGTGAAATTGATGTCAGGATCAGAACAGGAGAGAACGTTACGCGCCAGACAAGGGAAAGCGTAATGAATCTGCTTGTCGCTTCCGGCAGCGATGAAGCAGTATCACCGCTGCAGATAAAATCGCTTTTTAATTTTAATGAAGAAACGGAGCCGTCAAGCATAAAAAGAGATAACAGGAGAAGGACTGCGTCTATAACAATTTCCACAAAACCGATGGATGCCCGCCGCGTTAAAAAAGAATTAATGAATTTATTTGATCAAATTGATTTGCCGCCCGGCTATTCAATTGAGTTTGATCCGCTGGCTGTTAAACAAAGCGAAAATCTTTCAGCAACCGTACTTTCGCTGATAATGGCTGTCATTTTTTGTTATATGATCATTGCCTGCGTTAACGAATCGTTTAAAGTTCCGCTGCTTGTTCTTTCCGCAGTTCCGCCTTCGCTTGCATTCCCCGCAATCTGCCTTGTTCTGTCCGGTATTGCGTATAACACGGCCGCTGCCTGCGCTTTTATCGCTGTCAGCGGAATGACAGTAAACGCCGCTATTTTATGCGTTGACAGTTTCCGGTTCAGATTGAAAACGGGAAACGCGGGATCAGTTTATTTAGTTTACTGCGCGCTAAGGGAAAAAATGCCGGCCTTGCTGTCTACTACAGGAACTACAGCGGCGGGAGCTGTTCCTTTTATTTTTCTTACAGAAGGAGCGAACGCGTTAATTAAAACAATATCGCTTGTCGGAGCCATTGGAGTTACGTGCTCATTGTTTTGCTCAATTACGCTGATTCCTTCCTTGTTGTCAATTTTTGGAATATCAAAATCTTTTGTATCAGAAAAAACCGCCCCGCCTGAGCGGGGTATAAATCTTAAGGAGAATAGATAGAATGAAAAAAACATTATTAAATAAAACTGTTTCTATATTATTAATTTTAATTATTATTTCAGGGTTGTTTCCGGTCAATTTATTTTCTCAGCCGTTTTCAGTTTCATCGTTAAACGAAATAAAAGGCTTTAACGGATCCGTGCTTGACAGCCACTTCAGCAGGGCTGACAGGGAATTAAACCCTGAACGCTGGCTTGCTGCCGCAAAGGATGGAATAACGCAGGCAGTACGCGCATGGGAATTAACGGCAGGGAAAATTTATGATAATCCTGTTCTTTTTAACGAAGCTAAAATCAATCTGGAAAAACTAAGCGGTGAAGAACTGGAAAAACGTTTTTCAAAATGGCTTCTTGGCCGGTTTTTCGGCGAAGCCGCGGAAAATACAATAAAAGAATTTCTTTTAACGTTTGACGAAACGCAGAAATATTATTCATGGCATCTTGATGACAGCGGAAACGTTGTATTCGATGATATTACAGGCGATCCGATGATTATAAGGCCGAACGAAGAAGGAAGGGAATTTTCCCGGGATTTGCGAATCTGGCAGAATGAAGCCAAAAATATTATTAACGCGAAAGCGGATACATTCGATAATTTTTTAATTCGTATGTACCCTGAACTAATTTCGTATATACCGGCTGAGTTACGCGAAACTACAGAAGAAATTATAAAGAATGCAGCGTCTGTAAAAACAAGCGCAATAAAACAGGAATTTGAGAATCTTGCCGCAAGGGAAGAAAGCATTTTTTACAACAGAAGAACAAGAGACATACTGAGCTTAAGGAAAAAAAGCGAAGAGCAGTCAGCAAGAATATATACGGAAAAATTAATCGCCGAAACGGAAGAAACATGCGCCGACGGAATTGAAAAACTAAAATCAAGAATAGAACAGGCTGCCGCGGGAACGGGCGATCTCGCGGTATTAGGCGAAGAGTGGCTGCAGTTGTATAAAGAACAGTTTGACAGGGGGATAAAAGCATGGGAAGAAGCTGAAGAAAGATTTTTTATAAGAAGACTTGAATGGGAACAGGATTCTTTCAGGCTGTATTCGGAAGGCGAAGAAACATGGCATACGGCGTTCAGGCAGTTTGAAGAAGAAAGACAAAAGTGGGAGTTAAACGCAAGAGAATTATTTCTTGCGGGCGAAATGATGTTCATTAATTTATCTGATGATTTTCAGCGTAATATCACCGAAGCAAGAAAAGAATTTGAATTGAACATGGAAATGCGCATAGGAGAAGGAACCGCGAAAATAAAAGCCGCGATCGATATGTATCTTATATGTTCTTCTGCCGCGATTTCCGCAATGGATAATGTAAAGTTCTGGCATTCCCAATACACGGCTTCCGGAAAAGTAAATCCCGAAAGTTCAGGTTTTTCCGCATGGCTTTCAAAAGAAATGGAAAAAAAGCCATACAACAATGTTTTACAGGAAATGCAGAAAGCATTTAACATGCATTCGTCATATATGAATAAAGCGCTTGATGCGCGTAACAAAATCAATTCAGATTACGCGGAACTTCTTGGAACCGGAATGTTAAAAGATATTCTTTTACCTGACGCATCAAGCGAAGATTTTTGCCTTGACGAATATCAAATCGCGCTTATCAGAGCAAAAGCTCTTGTTTTGTACTGGGAAAGAAAAACAGAAATCGCCGAAGCTGTTAAAAAATATGCTGATGAGTTAAGCGCGGGAAGAATGACAGAATCGGAAGGAATACGCGCATGGGATGAAGCTAAAAAAGCATACAATGAATCGCTTGCCGCATATGAAATTGAATTAAAAAAACTTTATGAAACAGGCGATGATATAAATAACCAGCAGGAAATTCTTTATAAATTAAGTTTGCAGATGCAGGTGGAAGAAGAAAAATTAAATTTGCTTAACAGGGAGTATACAGATTTTGTTTCCGCATTTGCAGTTAACAGGAGTGATTATCTTTTAAATGAATTTAACGAAAAATATAATTACATATCGCGGGAATATAAAAAATTATATTCTGTGGAACAGGATCAGGATTATATAAAAGTTTTTGAATATGGAATGATGTGGTGGATTGCAAATCAAAAAGAAGCCGGCATTGATTTTGATGAACAGGAAGAGATATGGAGCATAACAAGTAATTCATTGTCATTGCTTTTTAATTCTTACGGTTTTGAAAACGAAAATTTCATGCTGCCTGATATTATCAGTTTATGTGAAACGATATTTTTAATACCCGGATGTTTTACAAGGAATTTTGCGGAATTTCTTCAGGATTTTGACAGCTGTTTGTATATAGTTCCGTCATGGCTTGATGCTGAAATAACAGACTGGAAAAGCGCATTAATTCAATACATTACAGCATATGCGTTAAATAATGATATTTTACCGGAAATGAATTCATCGCAGCTTGTTTTGGAACAGGAAAAATTGATGGATGAATATAATTATTTATACAGCCTTGCGCTTTACATTGAAAACGAAGGCGGTTCAGTGACAGATGAATTCATTGATTTATTCCTGGATACAAGAAAGAAAATTCTTGAACTATATTATACCGCCCAAATTACTTTTGATTTGGAGAATAATTATGAGATTATATCTTCCGGAAACGCGGAACACTGGCGGCAGTTTCTTAATGAAGATTATATATTTGAATATGATGATTCGCTTGTTTTTATTGAATCATATCAGGAAGGCATATTAGCTGACGCTTTGGCAGTTACCGTGTATTTTTCTAAAAGAATCAATGATTCCTTCTTGATTAATTCAAGAAGAGCGTTATATGAAATCGAAGGAGACGCTGAATATTTTTTAACTCTTTATAATGAAGAATTATCAAAATTGTATTCTGCGCCTGAATTACTGAAATCGTTATATTTTGACTTAACGGAAACAAGCAAGGCGTATAAATTATCACTTACCCTTCCAAAAGAAGTTGAAAAACAAAAATTATTAATTGAAAATAAAATTGCCGCGCAAAACAGCGTTTATACAGCTATGTTAAATGAATATCTGAAGGAAGCTGAGAAATTCCTGCAAATAGGTTATCAATATGACGTTCAATACAGTTTATTGAATGATGCGTATGAAAGATCAGATCAAAAGAGATTTGAATATGAAAAACAGGACGCGATAAAAAGATGGGCAAGCACAGCTTATTTAAATGCAGATAACAGTGAACTGCCTGCCGCGAAAGAAAAATTATCAAGAGCGCAGACAGTTTTGAATGTGCTTTCCGATCTTTATAACAAAGAAAAAAACCGCACATATATAAACCCGGAGTATGATGCGCTGTACGCAGCATACGAACAGAGTTTCAGCAGGAAACTGCTTGTGCTGGAAGCGGCTCAGACGGTGAAGCAGTCGGCGGCTCAGGAATATTCAAATAACGCGGACATCTTTAATAATTACCAGAACGCGCTGGGCCAGCTTGGACACATTGGATATATCAGCCGCGATTATGAAAATTATACTTCGCCTTCATCCAGAGCAAGCTGGTCAGTAAAAGATATTATCACTGTGAAAAACGGAAGAATTGTTTTTTCAAGAGCGTCCGATTCATCAATGATACTTACTGGTATTACAGAAGAAAAAGCGTATGAGCTTGACGTTTTTTTTAACGCTAAAAATACATCAGACAATGAAAAAAATAAAATCAGTCTTTACGATGAAGCTTTGCGCGGTTTAAGCCAAAGAATGTCAGGCTATTTTACTGACAGCAGCAAATATAGAACATGGAGCCTTGCAAGGGATTATCTGATTAAATCATTAATTGAGTCAAACGGCGATTTGGGTTTCTTAAAAAATTATTTTTCAGGCGAGGGACAGCTGAAGGAAAAAGGCTCTCTTAATTCAATAATAATAAAAAATAATATCTTACCGGGAGTGCAGACGCTGGGTCCTCAAATGAAGTTTGTAATTGATTTTCAGGATGTATTTTTTAAAATTGCATGGGATTCGTTAAGCGAAACCGAAAAGGCCGATCTTGAATTTTATGTTATTCTGACATTAACCGGAAACAGCCAGGAATATTTTTACGGGTTTACGCAATATTATACCTATGACATCTACAATAACGCTTATAATTACGTGTACGATAAATATAAAGAAGCGAAAAATATTACAGATGCATGGTTTGCTTTCCCGATATCCTGGGCATGGAACGAAATGAGAGATGTTAATGGCAAAGCGGTGATGGAAATAAGCGGACCTTTATTGGAGACAAAAAGAAACAGGGATAAATGGGTAAGCGGGTTAAGAACAAATTTATCGTCAATAGCCAAGCTTGCCTCAGATTATGAAAAGTCAAATAAAAAAATCATGGCTTTGGAAGGCATTAAAACATCAGGATCAAATGTTGAGTGGGCGGATATAAATCAGGCGCTTACGCTTACCGGAAAGTTTAATGCAGGTGAAATCAACAGGATTAAATCATACTGGGATGCAATGAATTCTCACTCAAGCGCGGTATTTTCAAAAATTGAAGACGCGCTTTTATCGCTGCTTGACTGGACAGACAGCGAAGAAAAAAAATCCAAAAGCGATCTTGATAAACTCTGGACAGCTGAATTAAAAAAACAAAAAGAGAATGAAATTGATTTTTATTCGGCTGTAGAAATGTTTATTGACGGGACTTCCGGCCTGGATGTTTTACAAACTGCGGCTTACAGCGCATACGGCGAAAACGCCGCCGCCTGGAAAAATCACGGCAATAATCTGCAGAAAGCGATGTTGCGCGATATTTCATTATATTTAACCGCGGATTTTAATTTTTATAATGTGTTCAGCGGGGTTGGAAATAATTTAATTTCGCTTGCAGAAAATACACTGGAAAATAAATACTCGGCTGAACTTGCCGTAAGAGAAGCCGAATGGAACAGAACGTTAACCGACATAATGGAAAAATATTACGCATGGCAGGAAAGCGCCGCTCTTATACTGGAAAACGGAAGAACAGACTGGATTGCCGGCCTTCAGAAAATGGAGCAGGCTTATAAACAGTGGAACGCGAATTTCCAAAGAGAATATGAACGCGTCAATTATGAATGGCAGGAAGCGTACCTTGCTGGTCTTGAAGACAAGGAAAAATGGCTGCAGCAGGCGGCCAATGCGGCGGACAGGGCGTCTTCAGAAGCCTTGTTGTCTCTTGTAGGAACAGAAGGCGAAAGACTTTCGCGTTTTATCGATACAAGGGAACCGTTCGGAATCCGCGGAACAGAAACGCAGGCACAAGACCTTATGGCGGAACTTTTTCAATCTTCGGGAATTACCGGCATGTCAGCCGCTTTCGGATCATTTAACGGCATTGCAGGTACGGCTTCAAGTCTCGCAAGAGCGGGAATAGGCGGCGCTTTTGCGTGGGATTCGGCGTTTATTAAAATGTCCGCGTCCGATCTTGCAAGGAAATCAAACGCGGAAATCGCAGATAACGAAGCAAGAATACTGGCGTATAACGTTAGATTAAACGTTGACGAAACCGTTAAAAATCTTATTGCCAATGTTGATTCAGCGAACCAGAATTTCAGGGCGGGAATGGATGAGCATTTTATTTTTAACGGATTATGGAGAAGAAACGGCAATAACTATGAAAAAGAAATAATAAAAGGCTCAACGCTTTTTTCGCCTGTTATATCTGAAACTGTATTAATAACGGGATATAAAAATTTTAAAATGGACCCTGTAATACTAAAAACAAATCTGAATGAAGATCATTTAACAAACCTGAATTCGATCGCAATAAGAAATTTAATGGATAACGCAATTAATGAAATTTATGAAATCGCGAAGGGTATTTTTGGAACAGGAGAAAATCCTGTAAGCGTGGGCGGAAGCAATGGTGAACGAACGCAATCCCCCGGATTGTTCGGAGCTTATATCGGCTATATTCCTGATGTAAAAGAGTTAAAAGAATTTACAGATAAAAGAGGAGAAATATTTAAGGATACAGGCAGGGGCGAACTTGGCCGCCTTATGACCGAGTATATTTACTGGTCAATTATTCATTCAAAAGGAAACGGAGAATTGTCTCTTGCTTCATGGGACAAGCGGATGTGGGATGATGACGGAAGCTGGTTTAAAGCGCCGTCGCTTCGCACCATCGGTACAATAGCAGGCTCAATAGCGGCGGGTGTTTTATCGGGCGGAGCAGGATTTGCTGGAATCGTTTTGACTATCGCGGCAAGTTCTGCAAGCGATATTGTTTTTGGCTCTCTTGACGCCGCGTTCGGTTTTAAAACATGGGACGAAGCCGCTTTCGGCATCGGTAAATCAATACTTACAAATACAGTAAGCAGTTTAGCTTCCGGATTATTTAACGGCTTTAGTGCTTTTGATGGAGTATTAGGTGCAAATAAACTGGTTGGACCGCAGCTTACAAGCACGTTAATGAACACAACAAATTCTACTTTTCTTAAAGCAGGCATACAAGTCGGGATGGCGGGTGTACAGACATTAACAACAGGCTTCGCGTCCAGTCTTATCAGCGGTATAACTTACGACAGTGTAAACAAGTTCGGATATTCAACTGATATTTTTATGGAAGGAATGTCTAATGTTTTTAGAAACACATTGACAACAGTAGCAAGCGCGGTTACATCCACAGGTCTTAAGGCAATTAACAGCGGTCTTGACATGGAAAAAATAATTGGCTTTAATCAATTAAATAAAAGCGATCTTAATAATTTAAACAATCTTCTTGGCTCTCTTGCCGGGCAGGGAGTGAATTACGCGTTAGGCGGTGACTTTACGTTAAATGTATTTGATTGGAATTTTGGCAATTACAACAGCGGTCTGCTTGAGCTTCGCTTTGGCGGTGACGGAGTTTCAATGAATTTTGGAACAGGCGGAGCGAATGTCAGTATTGGCAATCTTTCTTCGGCATTAAGAGGCGCCGCCGTATGGAATGTAAATAACAGGATTTTTGATTACGGCAAGAGGGAAAATTTTAACGCTCTTGTTGCTTTGCGCGCGCAATACGGTTACGGAGACGCAAGGCAAAAAGATCAATTATTTGATATTCTTAGCGGAGATGTAATTTTAAACACCGGCGCTGACGGCGATTATTACGCGCAAACTACGCTTGTAAACGATCAGAGAGTTATAAACCTGGCAGGTTATAAAGATGGCATGAGTTCAGAAGATCAGTTTCGCCTTGCTGTTATTCTTGGTCACGAAGCATACAGAGACGGATATGCTGCGAACGATAATTATCTTGAAACAAGAACAGCAACGCTTGCGCATACAGAAATGGCGCGAAGGATGATACTTGGCCATGAATCAATAGCATATGATCAAAATCTAATGAATGATTTACTGGCATATCAGGCTGCTCTTGATGCAAACGATATGTCTATTTTCAATTCCTATATTGACGGTAATTATGATTCTAGCGCTGATTATTGGAAGCTGGTAAAAAATGCAGAAAACCTGTACGGGTTTGAATGGGATAATAAACTGGAATTTGATTTATCTATTATTGGAAGAGATATAGATTTATCTTCATTAAGCGAAGAAGATTTGGAAGCAATATGGAAAGCCGGAGTCGGCTTCTCCGGTTATGATACCTTTAAAACAGCAGTAAGCGCATTTGGCGCCTTAAATTCTGCGATTGATGGATTTGAAAACATCTTTAAACTGCCTGATAATGAAGCGCCTTCAAAAGACAAATTTGATGATCATTGGAATTCATTCAAGATCGCGTTACAGGCAGTAGGTGATTCAGGGTTTCTTGTACAATCTGCCGCTGAAATTTTAAATATTGGCGACGGAAAGATTTTTGCCGCCGGAGGCGGATATGTCTCAAGCTATTACGGGATAAGAGAAATGGATAATGAATTTAAGGAACACAATGCGTTAGATCTATTCACAGTAAGTGATGATAATAGACTAGTAGCGGCAATATCTGGTTCACTAAATATTACTTTTACTACTGGCGGCGGCATATGGCTGAATATTAATGGCGATGATGAAGAACGCCTTTCTTACGCTCACTCGGCTGCTTCTTCAATTAGAAATTTTGTAGGGTTATATGCGACTGACGGTATTTACATGATTAACGGAGAACTTTCAGGAGTCGCTCAAAATATGGTTATCGGAATGATGGGAAATACAGGGACTCATACCACAGGCGCTCATGTACATTTAGAACACTGGATTGATAAAAGCGTACAAGACCCGGCAAAGATATTGAATTTAAACAATTTTGGCGTTACCGATTATGCTACCAAAATGAGCGGGTTTTCAGGAACCACTGATAATGTAAATCTGTCCCGGGCGGATGTTTTGGGGATATATCAGTATATGTCTACCGATTCGTTATATCATGATAAATTTCCCGGTAATTTCAATAAGCTTGCTTCTAATGGTAATAATTCATTATTATTTAATGAAATGTATTTTTTCAAACAAAACATTGTATCCAGAGTAAGTTCATATCATCGTATGGAGGTTGAATATTAATGAAAAAAATAATATTTATGCTTGCGCTTGGTGTTTTTATCTTTTCAACCGGTTTTTCACAAGACGAGAGCGATTTTATTATTAACGGACAAGGAACCATTACCGATTATAGAGGTCAGGAGACCGCAGTAATTATTCCAAACATGATTGGAGGCGTGCCTGTAACAGCTATTGGATTCTCTTCATTCTCGAACAAGGGACTTACTAGCGTTATTATTCCTGATGGTGTTACATTTATTGACGCGCGGGCATTTTATCGCAACCAATTAACATCTGTTATTATACCGGATAGTGTTACTTTAATAAACAGCAGAGCATTTACTTATAATCAATTAACATCTGTTATTATACCGGATAGTGTTACTATAATAAGAAGCGAAGCCTTTGCTTATAATCAAATAACCTCTGTTATCATCCCAAGCAGCATTAAGATCATAGAAGATGGGATATTTAATAATAATAAGTTAACATCAATTATAATACCTGATGGTGTTACCAGAATTTATGATAACGCATTCTCTTATAATCAGTTAACATCAGTTATTATACCAAATAGCGTTACTTCTATCGGAAGATATGCATTTAGAAATAATCAGTTGGCTTCTGTTGTTATACCGGATAGTGTTACTTTAATTAGTGATTTTGTGTTTGCTGCGAATCAACTGACAAGCGTTATAATACCTGACGGCGTTACTAGAATTGGTGAATGTGCGTTTAGTAATAATAAATTGACATCATTATCTATTCCAAATAATGTTACTTTCATTGGAAAATATGCGTTTTCTGTAAATCAGCTGACAAGCGTTGTTATTCCAGATAATGTTACTATTATTGAAAGTAACGCGTTTATCGACAATAAGCTTGTTAATCTTATAATTGGAAGCGGTCTTACTGTAATACATTCAGAATGTTTTGCGCGCAATCGAATAACCAGTGTTATCATACCTGGCAATATAACTTCCATTTACGATAGCGCATTCCATGAAAATAATTTATCTTCTGTTTATATATCTGACAGTGTTACTTATATCGGAGGAGATGCATTTACCCGTAATCCGATAACAACAGTTACAATTGGCGGTAACGTAAGATTGGGAAGGGATATGTTTATGGGAATTCATTATATCTTTGATGATTTCTACAATTCAAATGGGAAAAAAGCAGGTACATACATTTTTAGAAACAGCCGGTGGAGTATTGTCAGCAATGATGCCTAGCGAAATAAGTTATGACGATTAAACCTGTTAGCCGCTAATAATATGCGCGGGCGCGATGCCCGCGCGTTTTTTAATAAAATGTCCGCTTATTGATATTGATCCGCTTTGGTATACACCCTTTTCGGCTAGATTATTTATGAGGAAATGCGCGGACTTGACATAGAAAAAATCTTGGGCTTTAATCAATTAAATAAAAATGATTTTAATAATTTTATCATTGATAAAAAATTAAAACAGGAGAAGATTATGAAAATGTATAAACGAATTATTGTTTTTCTTTTTACATTAATTCCGTTACTTTCGTGTAACACAAGCACAAAAAGCACGAAAGAGCAGATTACCGGAAACATATCCGGTAATACACCAGTATCGGTTAACATTCCATTGTTATTAGGCGAAGATTACGATTACTTTACGGATTATTACTGGAGTGTTTCAGATGGCAGATATATTGAAGATGTTTCAGTTTCTGCTTATCGCTGGATGGGTGATATGACTCCAAGAGTTGTTTTTCGAAAACTTGAAATACCTGCGGGAAGCATTATGTATCAGGAACGGCTTAGAAGAGAATATTTTACATTATTTTATCAGACAGAAGATAAAACAAAACTTTATAAACTCGAAGATTCTTCTGCAGGCAGAGTTTTTGATATTATGATTAATACAGAAATGGATCCTGGAAATACTCATTTAATTTTAAGTTTTGACGGCTATTTATACAGCGGTCAAGTTAAAACCGGCGGAGAATCCAATATTAATTACCCGCTTACGGGTATTTGGGGAAGACTGCCGAATTTGACAGAATACCGGCAGGTAGACTATTCCGAGTGCTTATACTATATGGTAATCGAAAGAGAGATACCGTATTGGGCAGTACGGGAAGGTTCATATCTTTTAAAACAGACAGGCGAAAATACATTTGAAACAGTAACATCGTTTCCAGACGGGAGTTTACGTCTCGAAGTAAGAAGCGATAGGCAAATTGTATTAAGACCTCTTTTTACATTACCTAGAGATGAAACAGGTCTTACAGGTCTCCTGGTTCTAAATCGTAACTCTATAAAAATTAGCGAAATAAGTTATGACGATTAAACCTGTTAGCCGCTAATAATATGCGCGGGCGCGATGCCCGCGTATTTTTTTCAATCTTCTTTCCGGTAAAACGAAATATGGGACGCGTCGAACCAGCCTTCTCCGCTGCCTGCTTCGACTAAAAATTTTGCTTCGTACATATTGGTTCCAAGAATTAAACCGTGTTTTTCCCATTCTTTAAAATGTCCGCTGATTGATATTGATCCGCTTTGGCGCGCAGTCTGGCGGACGCTGAAGTATTGGCTGAAACTTTCATGAACGCCTAATATGTTTCCGGAGCCTGCAGGTCTTGTCGCTTTATAAATAAAATATAATCCGCCGTCAATATTAAACTCGCCAATTTTTTCTGCGCCGCCGCCTATTCTCCCGGGTCCGATTACTCCTACTCCATACCAGTCTTCTACTATATACCACTCTATCATCGGGTCTTTTGTCCATCCGTATATCCCGATATAGGAAGTGCTTCCGCCTGAACCAGCGTCCGATCTTGTAAATTCAAAATCGCAGTAAACGTTATTGTAATGTGTGTACGGGTATCCTTCATTCCAGAATAATCCTACCCGTCCAAGAAATGTTCTTGGATATCTCCATTCCGCCCTGAATGCCGCGCCTCCCCCGTATTCCGGGCCGTACCAGATCAGCCTGTTGTCAGTTCCGCTTTCGCTCCAGATTTCATATCCGTAGGATGTTCCCGGCAGCGGCCTGTTTCCACTGCTGTTGCCGGAAAAAACGGCTCCTCCGTTTTGCTGCATTTTACTGATATACGGATCAATTTCCTGATCAGTCTGATCTTTTTTTGACTTGCAGGAAATTAATAAAACGCAAAAGATCGCTAAAACGATTAAAATAATTCCATAATTTAATTTTTTCATTTTGATTCCCCTACGCATTATATATTTTTCCGGTTGTTTAAAAACCCCGCTTTCATGATGATCTCTTTAAAATATTGACCTTCGCTGCCCGAAAGCCCTGCGCGGGAAATTAAATCGCGGAGAAAACGCGACTGTTCTTCCCTGTTTGGTTTTTTGTAAAATCCCAGGTCTGCCAGTTTATCTGTAATTGAATTTACAAGCTCATTTGTTTCGCTCTGGTTCATCGCTGTCCATTCGCCTTTTACGGGAAGCTGTTCATGCATCGCCAGAAAAAATTCATATGCGTAAATCTGTACTGCGTGCGATAGATTGAGCGATGGCTGCGCTGTTCCGCTTTGCGGTTCTTCGCAAACCGGTATATGAGAAGCGAAATTGCACAAGTTAAGTTCCGCTTCATCAAGCCCTGTGCGTTCATTTCCAAAGACAATCGCCGCCGGACCCTGACGCTCTGAAAGCCAGGCCGCAAGAGAACGCGGAGTCATTGAAATGTTCTTCCTGTTATGCCCGCGCCTGCGTGTAGTGCCTACAACAATAGCGCAATCGGCGGTTGCTTCGTTTAATTCTCCAAATATTCTTGTCTCTTCCCAAATATCCCATGAATTTACCGCCAATAACCGGATTTTTTCCTGATCCTGGGGCTGTACGCCGGCAAGACGCAGCCCGGAAAGCCCCATATTCTTGATTACCCGGCAAACAGCCCCGATATTTCCGCTCTCTGAAGGCCGGCTTAGTATTATTTTAATATCCTGCAACAGCATTTTGAATTATAACACACCCTTGACAATTTCATTATTTAAAACTATGATTAAAATGTACTATTCTCTTTACAGGCCAGTTGGGGAATAAATTTTGGGCATCTATTAAGATGCCTAAAAAAGGATGTGTCATGGCTAACAATGATATTGTGCCTGGATTTGATGACGAAAAAGATGACAGTCTCAAAATAAAACTTGATAAAGTTGATGAAGCGCCAAGATGTCTTATGCTGACCCTGGTTGGGTACATTGATACTTATAATTCCAATTTCTTTCAAAAGCGCGTGCAGAAAGCAATCGAAGGCGGTTTTGTCAGATTGATTTTTCACTGCGGAAGTTTGAATTATGTCTCATCTACTGGAATTGGATCATTTACAACATTTCTCAAAGCTGTAAAGCCGCAGGGCGGTGATCTTGTGCTGCTGGACATACAGCCGAAAGTTTATGAAGTTTTCCAGCTTCTCGGTTTCTCGCAGTTTTTTAACATCAGAGACAGTCTTGATGATTCAATCCATTTCTTTAACACAGATCAGGAACAGGTAAAACCGTCGGTGTTTCCAAAAGTTGTTTCCTGCCCAATCTGTTATAAAAAATTAAAAGCTGTAAAGCCGGGGCGTTTCCGCTGTTCGGAATGTAAGAGCATTCTGGCGATAGACGAAGCCGGACAGGTTTTACTGGGGTAGGACTAATATGGCAGAAAGCAAAATCGAACAATACCTGATCGATCTCATGGTTACTTTTCAGCAGGTGGGCGATAATCTTTGGCTTTTGGATGATGTAGACCGGTCGCTTCAGGGAGTGGCGGTTATGCAGGCTGATCCTATGGTCATTGTCAGGGCGGAGATTATGGATATTCCGGGCGGCGATCCCCTGGAATTATACACAAAACTGTTAAAGCTGAACGCGTCAGATATAATCCACGGCGCTTATGCGTTATACAATAATAAAGTTGTTCTGGTTGATACTTTACATTACGACACCATGGATTATGAAGATTTCAGGGCGGTTCTGGATTCTTTCAGCCTTGCCTTGACAGAGCATTATCCGGTTCTGTCAAAATTCAGAGATAAATCAGGAGCATAAGACATGGGTATCTTTTCAAGACTTAAAACATTAATTTCCGCGAATGTAAACGCGATGATTGGTAAGGCTGAAAAACCGGAAAAAATGCTGAATCAGCTTATAATCGAAATGAACGAACAGTTAATCGAATCCAAAAAAGCTGTCGCGATGGCGATAGCGGATGAAAAAAAACTGGAACGCGAAAAAGATAATCAATTTACGCAGGCAAAAGAATGGGAACGCAAAGCGATGCTTGCCGTTACAAACGGCAAGGATGATCTCGCCAAGGAAGCGCTTCTGCGCAAACAGGAATACGATAACGCCGCCGCGGAATACCAGAAACAGTGGGAAGCGCAGAAAAAATCTGTCGATAACCTAAAAGAAAGCCTAAGGGAACTGCAAAATAAGATCGATGAAGCCCAGCGGAAGAAAAATCTTTTGGTGGCGCGGGCAAAACGCGCGGAAGCGCAGCAGAAAATACAGGATACAATTTCCACAGTGTCAGGCAACCGCAGCGCTTTTGACGCCTTCGACCGGATGGCTGCCAAAGTTGACGAAATGGAAGCGATGGCTGACGCGTCCAAAGAACTGCAGGATCTCAGTAATGACTCAAATCTTGAAAGGAAATTTAAAGAATTAGAAAGATCAGATACAAGCGCCGATTTAATGCTGCTTGAATTAAAGGAGAAGATGAAAGCACTGCCGGAAAAATAAAAACCGGACAATTGGTAAGAAAAGGCAACAAAAGGCGTAATATTCAACCATATGCAAAAATAATGCCAAATTATTAATGAATTTTGTGGGAAACTTGTGTATAAATCCTTAATAAACTTGCGGCTGTATAATTTAATAGACAAAGATATTATTATTATCGCAATTTCATATAACGGATGCGCTTAATTCCTTGCTACATAAGGAATTAGATGATTTAATTACAAGACTTACAGCTAAATTCCAAAAAATGTCATTTAATATTAATTTTTTACCTTGTGGAAAACCAGTGTAATTCAGATATTTATATAAGGAGTATTCAAAAAATGAGCATTGACATCAGTAAAATGCGTAATATCGGCATAAGCGCCCATATTGACTCAGGCAAAACAACCCTGTCAGAACGCATTTTGTTTTACAGCAAAAAAATTCACGCGATTCATGAAGTCCGGGGCAAGGACGGAGTCGGCGCCACTATGGATCATATGGAGCTTGAGCGTGAACGCGGCATCACAATTCAATCCGCCGCGACTCAGGTAACATGGAAAGACCATACCATCAACGTAATTGACACGCCCGGACACGTTGATTTTACGATCGAAGTTGAACGATCCCTTCGCGTTCTTGACGGCGCTATTCTTGTTTTATGCGCGGTAGGCGGAGTGCAGTCGCAGTCAATCACGGTAGACCGCCAGTTAAAACGTTATAATGTTCCGCGCATCGCTTTTATTAACAAGTGCGACCGCACCGGCGCGAATCCTTTTAAAGTGCGTATGCAGCTTTGCGAAAAGCTCGGACTTAACGCGATGATGATTCAAATTCCAATCGGGCTGGAAGACAAGCTTGAAGGCGTAATTGATCTTGTAAAAATGAAAGCCGTTTACTTTGACGGGCCGCAGGGCGAGACCATCCGCCTTGCGGAAATTCCTTCGCATTTAAAAGAAGACGCGGGAAAACACCGCGAAGAATTGTTAGACGCAATTTCGATGTTTTCCGACGAGCTTGCGGAACTTTTTCTTGCTGGCGGTGAAATACCAGAAGAGATGATTCACGCCGCGATCCGCAGGGGAACGCTTGCGGAAAAATTTGTGCCTGTAATGCTCGGCTCCGCTTACAAGTTCAAGGGGATTCAGCCGCTGCTAGACGGCGTAACGCATTATCTTCCCAATCCCGCCGAAGTAAAAAATTTCGCGCTTGATCTTGACAACAGCGAAGAAAAAATCGAGTTAAACGCCGATGAAAAAAATCCGACAGTCGCGCTTGGCTTTAAACTTGAAGACGGCCAGTACGGTCAGCTTACATATGTGCGGATTTATCAGGGCAAGTTAAAAAAAGGCGACGAACTTATTAATACGCGCGCGCGCAGGAAATTTAAAATCGGGCGGCTTGTGCGAATGCACGCGGACAGCATGGAAGACATTAACGAAGGTTCTCCCGGCGATATTGTCGCGTTATTCGGAATTGAATGCGCAAGCGGCGATACATTCTGCGGCGGCAGCCTTAATTACGCGATGACGTCAATGTTTGTTCCGTCTCCTGTTATCTCGCTTGCTGTTACGCCGAAAGATAAAAAAAGCGCCGATCAGATGGCAAAGGCTCTGAACAGGTTCACAAAAGAAGATCCTACTTTTCAGACATATGTCGATCCGGAATCGAACCAGACAATTATCAAGGGGATGGGCGAGCTGCATCTTGAAGTCTACATCGAAAGAATGCGCCGCGAGTACAAGTGCGAAGTGGAAACCGGAATGCCGCAGGTCGCGTACCGCGAAACCATTACGCAGAAATCCGAGTACAATTATACGCACAGAAAACAGACAGGCGGCGCAGGCCAGTTCGGGCGTGTCGCCGGTTACATGGAACCGTATGCCGAAGCCGATTACGAATTTACAGACATGATTAAAGGCGGCGCGATTCCCACCGAGTATGTGCCAAGCTGCGACAAGGGATTTAAGGAAGCGGTTAAAAAAGGCAGCCTGATCGGCTTCCCGATTGTCAACATCCGCTGCGTTATCAACGACGGACAGAGCCACCCCGTGGATTCGTCGGATATCGCGTTCCAGTCCGCTGCAATCGGCGCGTTCCGCGAGGCGTACGCCAAGGCAAAGCCCTGCATTCTTGAGCCAATCATGAAAGTTTCGGTGGAAGGCCCGAGCGAATTTCAGGGAAACATTTTCGGTTCGATCAATCAAAGACGTGGTATGATTATTTCTTCCGTGGAAGACGGGCATTTTTCCCGCGTTGAAGCTGAAGTGCCGTTAAGCGAAATGTTCGGTTATTCGACAACGCTCCGTTCGCTTACCCAGGGCAAGGCTGAGTTCACGATGGAATTTGAAAAATACGCGAAAGTTCCGCAGAGCATTTCTGAAACGCTGATAAAAGCGGCGGAAGACAAGCGTAAGAACGCGAAGTAAAGGAGATTATTATGGTTTTAAATGAGCTTATTCAGCGCAGCCCCATTCGCATTTTTGAACAGTCAATCAACGGCGGGCTTAAGCCCGGAGAAATCGGAATCATTGCTTCACCTAACGGCGTGGGCAAAACGTCAGTGCTGGTGCAGCTTGCACTTGATAAACTGCTTCAGGGAAGAAAGGTAATTCATGTTTCTTTTACCCAGCATGTTCAGTATGTGCCGCTTTGGTACGAAGATATTTTTGACGAAATTATCAATAAAAAAAATCTTGAGAACACGCAGGACATAAAAAATGATCTTATAAAAAACCGCGTTCTAATGAATTTTAACCAGGACGGAGTTTCCAAAGAACAGATTTTAAGGAGCCTTAGAGCGATGATTGTTGACGGCGGCTTTAAGGCGGATTCAATCATTATTGACGGTTTTGATTTTTCGCGTAACAGCGCGGAGCCGTCAGGAAACGGCGTAAACATGGAAAACGTAAAAACTTTCGCCGCGGAGCTTGGCCTTAACGTCTGGTACAGCTGCTCTGTAACGGAAGACGCTTCTAAACCCGGCGCGCAGTATGACAAAAACAATATCCCGTTTATTCTTGCTGGCATGCTTAACAGTATTGATGTTGTTGTAGTTCTGCAGCCGAAGCCCGATCATGTAGAGCTTTCAATTTCCAAGGACAGGAATGCAAATATTTCCAAATCAATGGCGATGAAACTTGATCCCAGGACGCTTTTAATACTGGAAGCCTGATATGATGTTAAACGACAGGGACAATTTGTGCATTTATTTTGATTTGGAAAACATTTCCAAAATAAAAAATATTAACATCTCAAAAATCATGAAAGATTTAATAACAAAATATGACACAAAAGAAGAGAATGACGAGCCCGTGTTCGCGTATAAAATCGCCTGCGGCAATACTGAATCAATTTCAAGATACAGGGAACAGCTGCGAAACCTTAATTTTGAAATAAAGGAAGCGCCGCATATTGTTAAAAAGAAAAACCGGTCGGATTTAATAATATCGCTTGACGCGTTTGAAAAGCTTTATCTTGATAAACCGACCATTAACGAATTTATTTTTGTTACAAACGATTCTGATTTCAGCGTAATAATGGATATTTTAAGACGTTACGGGAAAAAAGTTGTTCTTATAACGTCAAAGGATGACAGCGACAGGGAAATATTCAATAATTCGTCCGATGATATTCTGATAATTGACAATTACTGCGACACTCCCGATGAAGACGGCAAATCCAAAACCGCGGTAGAAAAAAAAGAAATTAAAAAGACAGGCAGCGCGCTTAATGAAGACGATGTTGCGGTTAACAAATTAATCAAGATATTAAAAGCTCTGGATCAGGACAAGCATTATACACTGGCAAACGTCGCGTCTAAATTCAAGGTTAACAATAAATCTTTTGATATCGGCAGAACAAAATTTAAAAAATTCGGAAAACTCGCGGAGTATCTTCAGGAGAAAGGGTTAATCAAAATTGAAAACATCAATAACGATAAAATAATAATAATCATTAACCTTGAATTAAATATAAAATAAACCTTTCATACAGATGCTTTTATAATTTCTTTTAACTTTTCAATATAAGATGAAGGAAGCGATACTGTTTTTGTCTTTGACTTTTCACCGCTGATTATTTTTACTTCGCGCTTTGAACAGCCGAATGTTTTTGCAAGAAAACCGCAGAGTTCGCTGTTTGCCTTTCCGTCCTGCGGAGCGGCGGCGACACGCACGCATAAACGGCTGTCCCTGACGCCTGTTATTTCATTTTTTGATGAGCCGGGAAACGCCTTGATTTTAATCTGCAAGGAATTGTCAGAAGCATTAAAACATTCTTCAGTTTTTATAGTACGCCTTCTTTTATGCGCGCTATTTCGTCCCTGATCGCAGCCGCCTGTTCAAATTCAAGATTTTTCGCGTGTTCGAGCATCTCGTTTTCAAGCGCTTTGATAAGCTGTTTGCGCTGCGCCGGAATTAAAACATTGTATGATTTTTTCAGGACTTCGATTGTTGTACCTGCCGACGTTTCCGCTTCTTCGGCATGCCGGGTAAGTATTTGTTCAATTGCTTTTTTAACGGTGGCGGGCGTTATTCCGTGTTCTTTGTTATACGCAACCTGAATCTCGCGGCGGCGGTTTGTTTCCGCTATTGCCTTTTCCATCGCTTCGCTCATGCGATCCGCGTACATAATGACTTTTCCGGCCGCGTTGCGCGCGGCGCGCCCGATTATCTGCACAAGGCTTGTAAGCGAGCGAAGGAAACCAATCTTGTCCGCGTCCAAAATCGCTATGAACGAAACTTCGGGAAGATCGATGCCTTCGCGCAGCAGATTGATTCCGACAAGAATGTCAAACTCGCCGTGGCGGAGCTGGGTTAGAATCTCGACGCGTTCGATTGTTTCAACTTCGCTGTGAATGTAACGAACCTTAAGGCCAAGGCCAGATAGATAATCCGTCAGGTCTTCCGCCATTTTTTTTGTCAGCGTAAGAATTAGCGATCTTTCTCCGTTTTTTATGCGTTTCTGCACTTCGCCGTATATGTCTTCCATCTGCCCTTCGCTTGGGCGCACTTCAATTTCCGGATCCAAAAGCCCTGTGGGACGAATTAGCTGCTGTACAACCCGCGCTGACTGTTCAATCTCCGTTTTACCCGGCGTTGCTGAAACAAAAACGGTTTTATCAAGGCGATCCGCGAATTCATCGTAGCGGAGCGGACGGTTATCAAGCGCGGAAGGCAGGCGGAAACCGTAATCAACAAGGCTCTGCTTGCGGCTTCTGTCGCCCGCGTACATCGCGCCAAGCTGCGGAAGAGTAACATGGCTCTCGTCTATGAACGTTAAATGCTCTTTTGGAAGATAATCGACAAGAGTATCAGGTGATTCGCCCGTTTTCCTGCCTGCTAGAATTGCGGAATAATTTTCAATTCCGGGGCAGTAGCCCATTTCAGTTAACATTTCGATATCATATTCAACCCTGGTTTTCAGCCGTTCCGCTTCCATTATTTTTCCGTTTTTCTGAAAATGCTCAAGGCGGTCTTTAAGCTCCCGCCTGATTTTATCCATCGCGTTGTGAATATATTCCGCCGGCATTACGAACTGCTTTGCCGGATAAATTAACGCGCGGTCGATTTCTTCTAGCATTTCACCTGATACCGGATTAAAACGCCTGATGCGCTCGACTTTGTCCCAGTCAAGATCGACGCGGTAAGCTTCTTCCATATACGCCGGAAATATTTCCAGCGTGTCGCCTCTTCTGCGGAAACGTCCGCGTTCAAGAACAGCGTCATTGCGTTCGTACTGCAGTTCCACAAACCGGCGGATAAGCGCGTCTACATTCACGGTTTCGCCTTTGGAAAAAGTCGCGGTCATTTTTTTATATACATCAGGCGTAACCATTCCATAAATGCAGGATACCGTCGCTACGATAATTACATCATTGCGTTCCATCATGCTTCTTGCCGCTGAAAGGCGCATGCGTTCAATCTCCGCGTTTATCGACGCGTCTTTTTCGATGTAAAGATCGCGGCTTGCGACATACGCTTCCGGCTGATAGTAGTCGTAATAGGAAACAAAATATTCTACCGCGTTATCAGGAAAAAAACTTTTAAACTCGCGGTATAATTGGGCGGCAAGCGTTTTGTTGTGGCTTACAACGAGCGTCGGCATCTGCACGGCTTCGATTAATTTCGCCATCGTAAAAGTTTTTCCCGATCCTGTGACGCCCTGCAAGGTTTGATATTTATCTCCGCCTTTGATACCGTCCGCAAGCGCCGCGATCGCTTCGCCCTGATCGCCTGCCGGTTTAAATGGGGATACGACTTCAAACTTTTTCATGATTCCTCGCGTTTTACACATTACTTAATCATAGTATAGTAGTGTTGTCAAGATCAGTTTTTTGTGTTAGATTTATAATGATATAATATAAGGAACAAAATATGTCAGATAAAAACAATGATTGCAAATGTCCGTATTCCTGTAATCGCCACGGCGACTGCAAAGCCTGTCAGGAGTATCACCGCAAAGACGGATCAAGAACAGACTGCGGCGTCAAACCCGATAACAGGAAGCAAAAATAATTGAGAATTGTAAAAGCTGCCATGATTGGCGCCCGTATATGCACGCGTATGCGTGTAGATGAAAAATATTAACACGGCGTGGCGCTAATAAAAATTAATAAGGTTAATTATGTGTGAGCGCTTTAGCGCGAATTGCGCGCCCGGAAAAAAACTATTGGGAGCAAATGAAATTGAGAATTGTTAAAGCTACCATGATAGGAGACATAGTCGGCTCTCCCGGTCTTGAAACGCTTGAAGCGGATTTACCGGCGCTGATAAAAGAACACAACATCGATTTTGTTACAGTTAACGGCGAAAACGCCGCGGATGGTTTCGGCATGACAAGCAGCGATTACATCCGCATAATTAACGCGGGCGCGGATGTTGTTACTTCCGGCAATCATATCTGGGAGAAGCGCGAATTCTGGTCTGTTCTTGAAACGGAAAAAAACATGATACGCCCTGCGAATTATACATCAGGATCGCAGACAACTTACGGCGTTTCAGGCAGCGGATTTGCCGTCGTTAACAAAAACGGCGTTGCCTGGCTTGTTATAAATCTTCAGGGGCGCGAGCTGATGAGTTCCATCGACTGCCCGTTTCTTTGTTTCGATAATCTGATGAATATTTTTCAGGGCAAGGCCGCGGACATTCATCCGCTGCTTTTAAACGGAGGCATTTCTGTTCCGTCAGCCCTTCCGGTTGTGCTAATTGATTTTCATGCAGAATCCAGCCGTGAAAAAGAAGCGCTCGCGTATTATGCCGACGGACGCGCTTCCTTAATTTCCGGAACTCACACGCATGTGCAGACAGCAGATGAAAAAATTCTGCCGCGCGGCAGCGCGTACATCACAGACCTTGGCATGACCGGCAATACAGACAGCGTTATCGGCATGGATCCCGGAATCTGTCTGGATCGCGTTAATAAACAGGTGTTATACCACATGGAAATCGCGAAATCAAAGAGTCCCGGAAAAATGCAGGGCGTTATCGCGGAGATTGACGCGGACACCGGAAAGGCAGTTTCGATCCGCCGGATTGGTACGTAAAAAAATTAAAATATAGAATATTTTTAAAATGATTGTCTGCCGATCGGGCTTCCGATATAGATTCCTTCGGCAAGGTAATCCATTCTTCTTCCTTCAATCAATATTTGAACGTCAGATACTGTTTGAAATTCTGTCACTGTCCAGACAATCTGGCGAAGCTGGGCGACATAGCCTTCAACGCCGAAAGTGTTAAATAAAAAATCTTCGCTAAAGCTGATATAAGCCGTGGTTCCGCGGATTGCCGCTGAAAGTATTCTTGTATTCTGCGGAATTAAATTGAGAATTCCGCGGCTTAGCTCTTCCGCGGAAGGGCCTGTAAGAAGCAGATTAAGTGAATCCAGCATTGGCGATTCTGAAACCGGAACCCTGCGCGTCACTCTCGATTGTAGAATTTGTCCGTCGCTTGATACCTGCGTAAAGTAGACAACTCTGTCAGCCGTCCGCGCCGGTTCTGTCGTTTGTGTCTGCGGCGGCGTTTGAACCTGCTGATTCTGCGGCGGCTGTGCCGCGGGCGTCGTTACCGTTACAGCCGGATCGCTTGTCTGCGCCGGTTGTGTTTCACGCACAGGAGCCGCGGGTCTTGTATCCGCCGCAGGCTGTTCTTCCGTAACCGTAAAGAGTTCTTCGTCTTCAAACGCTGGAAGCTCGTCTTCCGTGTCCGCTGTAAGTTTAGAAATAAAAAGATTAAAATTTGTTTTAATTGTTTCCGCGTTAACCATAAAAACGCAGATAACGACAATCGCAAAAACAAACCAGAATATTACTGCCGCCTGAGAACCTTTTGTATTATTTTTACTTGATTTTCTGACCGCCACAAAACTATGATACGGCAAATAAATAATTAATTCAAGGTGACAGCCGGCTGCGCTGTTATTCGCAATGCCGCCTGATATAACGCGGGGAATTGACACCAAAAAAATCTTCCATAATAATAACCTGATGCGTAATAAATTAACCGACGAACTTGCAATCTGCGGAATGAACGCGGCGCTTGCAGTATGTAAACATCATCCGCAGGTAATAAACCGGCTTTTTCTGCGTGAAGACCGGTTAAAATCATTTTCCGCAGTCTGCAAACAGCTTGCCGAACGAAAACGCCCTTATAAAATTTGCGAAGATGATGAGCTTGAACGCATTTGTAAAAGCATTCACCATCAGGGCGTTGTCGCGATGATCGAAGATCCGGTTATCGAGCCGCTTGTTCACGAAGACCTTGATGCCTGGGCAGATGAAGGAAAAACCGGCATTCTGCTTCATTCAGTCGGAAACGATCACAATCTAGGCGCTATCGCGAGAGCGGCGGCTTTTTTTGACGCTGCTTATATTGTCCTTAATGAAAAAGATTCTTCGTTTAATACCGGTTCTTCGCCGGAATATTCATCTGCTTCGCAGCTGTCGTCCGCATCGCATATGTTATCTGATCCGCCGCAGTCATCCACATCGCAGTTGCGCTTAACAACAAGCGCATACCGCGTCGCGGAAGGAGCGATGGAATTTTTAACAGTGCGGCGAATTTCAAGTTCCGCAAAATTTTTAAAAGACGCGTCGAAGCGGCTTATCACAATCGGAACAGACACAAGAGCCAGAATGCGCATCAGCGATTTGCCGGGCATTATTAAAGGCTCAAAAATAAAAACAAAAATGAAACGCCCGGGTATTGTTCTTGTTCTCGGTAACGAAGAAACCGGCCTTCCCAAAAACGTAAAGGAGCAATGTTCATACCTTCTCCGAATCCCCGGAACGGGTAACATCGAAAGCCTGAACGTGTCGCAGGCAGCGGCTCTTTTTCTTAACGCAATTTACGAAACTTAACTTAAGAGTTAAACTTATTCACCATTAACTGCGGCTGATGCGTCGCGTCGATTGTGTCGCGCCACAGACTGCTTTCAGGGTTAACCTTGTTGCGGTGCGTGATTACCATTTTGATCGGCAGATGTACAAACCTGTTGTTCACAAGCCCGATAATGATTTTTGTTTTACCCGCCATCGCGGCGTGTACAGCGGCGTTTCCAAGTCTTTCGCAGTAAATTGAATCATCCGGGTTTGCGGGCGCGGAACGCACCGCGTAACTGGGATCGATGTACTTCAGATTGATCTCAAGTCCTTTTTCTTCAAAGTGTTTAATGATCCTTGAACGTATGTAGACTCCGACGTCCGCCATTTTCGCGTTTCCGCCGGCGTCAAACTTTTTGTCTTTTACAAGTTGATCCTGCAGCGCGCCTTCCGCGACAACGATAACCGCGTGCCTGCGTTTTCTGATTCTGTCTTCAAGGTGGGTTAAAAAGCCATTGTACCCTTCAAGATTGAACGGCACTTCCGGAATCAATACAAAGTTGACTTCATGGCTCGCGAGCGCGGTGTGCGCCGCTATAAAGCCTGAGTCGCGTCCCATTACTTTTACAAGACCGATTCCGTTAATCGCGGATACCGCTTCCACATGCGCCGCAGATACAACTTTGACAGCTTCCGCGACAGCGGTGTTAAAGCCAAAGGATCGATCAATCAGGGCAAAATCATTATCAACAGTTTTGGGAATACCGATCAGCGCGATTTTTAAGTTTCTTTTCTGGACTTCTTCTGCGATATCAAGCGTACCGCGCTGCGTGCCGTCTCCGCCGATTACAAAGAGCATGTTAAGATTTAATTTTTCCATTGTATCGACAATTTGGACAACTTCCCTTCCGCCGCCGCGCGCGCTGCCAAGGAAGGTTCCGCCGAGTTTATGTATATCATCAACTGTATCGGGAGTAAGCTCCCTTACTCCGTAGTTGTATTGCGGCAGAAAGCCCAAATAACCATAACGTATGCCTGTAATTCTTGTAACGCCGTAACGCGTTGAAAGGCAGCGCACTATCGATCTTATTACGTCATTTATACCAGGGCAAAGGCCGCCGCATGATACGATTCCGGCATGAACATGAGCAGGATTAAAATATATTAATTCTCTCGGACCTGCGCGTTCAAGAATCTGGGTTTTATCAACAGCCGGCTGTTCACCCGGCACGATAAATGAACTTAAACGTACATATCTGTCGTTTGTGACATAATTTGCGGCTTTGTCTCCATGAATTTTAGACATTTGAATCGGCGACTGAACCGTCGCTTTTCCAAGTTCTTCAATTGTAAAGTCATAACTATATTCCATAAAAAACCTCCGTTTTTATCTGTTGTTTAATTATAATGCCATTTTATTAAATTTGTACAGAAAAATGGCATTATCAGCATTATTGAATTTGTTGTTTATTTGGATTATATGGCGTATAATGTTTCAGGGAAGGTGATCTCATGTATGTTATCCATGCTGATAATAGCGTTTTCTTCCGTAAGGTGATAAAAATCTTTTTATCAGAATTGGGGATAGAATCCGATGGTTATGATAATGGCGAAGATGTTTTAGAAAGAATAGGAAGCTATAAAGTAAATTGTGTTATTACCGGACTTGAACTTTCTGACATGTCCGGCGAAGAATTAATCAGGCAGCTTCTTTATTCAGGTCATTCAATGACTATAATCGCGGTAACAAGCAGCGGAAATGAATCCCGTATAAAAGGCCTTGAAGAAATGGGCGTAAGAGCCACAATATCGAAAGGCGGAAACTGGAAAGAAAAGCTGCGCGAATATTTTTAATTAAAAACGTCAATTTTATACGGATAATTGAAAGCCTTGTGCATTTAAAGAAGCGCATGGTATACTTTCAAGATGAAATTCACTCCACAAAGCATGGGAAAAATCAGCCCGAAAATGATTGTCTTTATTATTGTTGGAATATTGATACTTATTGTGTTAGGTACCAGTATTTTTATCGTAGATCAGACTGAAGAAGCGGTTATGACGCGTTTCGGCAGATTCGTCGGCATCAGCAGTCCGGGTCTTCATTTTAAACTGCCTTTCGGCATCGATAGAAATTATAATGTTAATGTAAGAACTGTACAAACCGAAGAGTTTGGTTTTCGTACATTAAGGGGCGGTAATTCGGCGTCCTATTCAAGCCAGTCAACTGAATCCATTATGCTTACGGGCGATTTAAACATCGTCGATATCGAATGGATTATTCAATACCGCGTTAATGATCCAAAAGCATGGACTTTTAATGTACAGGAACGCCGTGAAACAATCCGCGACGTTTCGCGCTCAATTATCAACATGCTTGTAGGCGATCGCGCGATTATGGACATCATGAGCGTTGAGCGCAGCGCCATTGAAGATGAAGGCCTATTCTTAATGAATGAAACTTTCCGCAGTTACGGTCTTGGCATCGATGTTATCGCCGTGAAGCTGCAGAACGTTACGCCGCCCGAAGGCGTGCGTGAAGCCTTTGAAGACGTTAACAAAGCGATGCAGGATCTGGAACGCCTTATAAATGAAGGACAGCAGGCGTACAATGAAACAATTCCGAGAGCGGGCGGCGAAGCGCAGAAATTGATCCAGGAAGCGCAGGGTTATGCGACAGAACGCGTTAACAGGGCAAGGGGCGATGTCGCGCGTTTTAATTCCGTGTATTCCGAATACCTTCGCGCTCCTGAAGTGACAAGACAGCGCCTGTACTACGAAATGATCGAAGAAGTATTTAAAGACGAAAAAGGTATGACAATTATCGATCGTAATCTGGATAATTTCCTGCCGCTTATGAATCTTGGGGGAAACAGATAATGAAAAAAGCAATAACAACTTTAGTAGTAATAATTATAATTTTAATCGCGGTAGTAATCGCGGGTCCGTTATACGTCATTAATGAAGGCGAACAGGCTGTAGTCGTTCAGTTCGGAAGAATAACCAACGTTGTAACCAGCGCCGGTCTGCATTTCAAGATTCCGTTTATCGATGAAGTTGTCCGTTATCCCAAAAAAGTAATCGCGTGGGACGGAGAAGCGAGAATTGTCCCGACAGCGGAAAGACAGTTCATCTTTGTGGACGTAGTCGCGCGCTGGCGGATTGCCGACCCGAAAGTTTTTTATGAATCAATTAACACAGTAAGCGCGGCGTATTCAAAACTTGCGGAAATAATTGACTCCGAAGTGCGCACGGTTGTGGCTGAAAATCCGCTGCGCGAATCCGTGCGGAATTCCAATTTTATTCTGGAACGCGAACCTGAATTAGATTCTTTGGTGCTTGGAGACGGTCTTGAAGGAGAAATTCTGCCGACAACAACAACGGCGGCGGCGACAACAAGTTCAAGCAATGAAACGATTTTCCGCGGAAGGCGCCAGCTTGCCGAAGAAATACTCGCGCGTTCGCGCCGCATGGTTCCCGAATACGGAATCGAGTTGATTGACGTTGTTACCCGGCAGATCAGCTATTCGCCGGAACTGACGCCCAGCGTTTACGCCCGTATGATTAGGGAACGCAATCAGATTGCGATGTATTACCGTTCGCAGGGTGAAGGGCGCAAGGCTGAATGGATGGGTAAAATGGACAACGACAGACGTTCAATACTTTCCGCGGCTTATGAAGAATCTGAAACAATCAAAGGACGCGCTGACGCCGAAGCCGCGAGAATTTACGCCGAATCATATAACAGGGACGCATCTACAAGATCGTTCTACAGTTTCTGGCGCGCGGTTGAATCGTACAGGCAGACCATGCCGCAGTTTGATAAAACGCTTACTACCGACATGGAATATTTCCGTTATCTGTATTCAGTTCAGTAAGGCATGAACAAGAATATTCATATTTCTGATATGAACAACAGCCCGGCGGTTTTTTTCAACACCGGGCTGGATCCCCGTTCTTTCGCAAGAACAAAAATGTCGCAGAACCTGACGGAAGAAGGATTTGTAGTTCTTCCCGGCGGATCGTTTGAAGTATGGAAATCTGCCGGAGTTGACGAATTTGACGGCGTAATGAAGGTATGGGGACCGTTATTTGAAAGTAAAAGACTTGATCTGCTAATCAATGAAAATAATTTTACGGACGATTTATCGCAGCCGGAAAGACAGGAAGCGCTGCAGGCGGTAATTTACTGGATTAAAGCAAAAATGTTTCTCGGCGATACTCATTCCGCGCCGAACCCCGCGGCTTCATTCATTGGTTCCGGCGGCCGCGTTTTTTTCGGGCCGGAAATTTTGGCAAACCGCTGCCTTTTTTCCGAAAGCACGGATTTTGATCGTTACAACTGTCCTGATTTAAAAGGAATGGACGCCGCGGTTTTTTGCGCCGGAGCGATGCTTTATACAATTTTGACAAAGATTTATCCGTACCCCATGCCGACAATTTTTCAGGATATGCGGGATGGAATTTTTATGCCTGTGCATGTAGCGGCTCCAACCCTTAATAAAAACCTTGCGTCTCTTATTCAATCCGCGCTTACGCTTCCCTGCGAAGATAATAAATCAAAGGTAAGCGCAGCGGAAATTCTTACAGACCTTTTAAAAATATTAACTGATACTGATAAAAAAACTGTTTCAATCGCGTCGCTTTTTCAAACGTTAAATGATGAGGAATCAATGCGGATTGAAAAAGATAAAAAACGTTATCTGTTTAAACAGAATGTAGTGGTTAAAACAAAACGTTTTTGCGTTCAAAACAGGGGATTATTGATCGGTTTGACCGCGGGTATTGTTTTTCTGTTTATTGTTTTATTTTCAACGCTGGAAAGAATCGCAAGTCGTCCGACAACCGCGGGAATGCTTCCTGATTCTGTCGTTTACGCCTATTACAACGCTTTTAGTTCGTTGGATTTTGATCTTATGGAAGCGTGCATTAACGGAGCGAACAATGTTGATGTTAATGCCGCGGTGAGTTTAACCGCCATAATTAAAACAAGGCAGGCTTATGACGGCAATATGTCGGGTACAGTTCCGGCGCAGGTATGGAAAAATAACGGCGGAGAGCTTCCCGCGCCGAATGTGTTCGGAGTAACCGATCTTTCGCTTATAATTGTCAGCGGCAGCGAAAATGAAGGAGAAATTGTTTTCCGCGCTGAATACACTTTGTGGTCTATGATCGATGAAGATCCGTACAGGCGTATCGATACGCTTATTTTAAAACCGGACAAAAAAAGCAACTGGCGAATAACAAATCTTCAGCGGGTCGAACGATAAATTATTTATATGAACTTCTCCACGCGTCGATTAATTGCCGCGACAAAGAACCCTCTGAAGGCAGATCAGGAAGATTGCCGGGAGTAAACCATGCCGCTTCAATTATTTCATTTCCGTCAGGTTTAATTGTTCCCGACAAATAACGCGCTTTATATCCAATCATTAAAGAATTCGGAAACGGCCACGGCTGCGACATAACATATTCGATACTGTCAACTTCGATGTTTACCTCTTCGCGGATTTCCCGCGCGGCGGTCTCTTCCAAAGTTTCGCCCGCTTCATTGAATCCTGAAATTAAACTGAAAACTCCTTCCTTAAATCTATTGTTATGCGCAAGAAGAATTTTATTTTCATTATCTGTGATGATAACTATTACCGCGGGGCATATTCTTGGAAACTCAAGACGTCCGCATCTTGGGCAGCGTTTGTGCGTTTCCTTCGGGACATAAATATTTGTTGAGCCGCACGTTCCGCAGAAATGCGAATCCCATCTCCACTGCGCGATATGACAGGCGCGGAAAAGGCTTGAAAGATATTCTTTGTTTAAACTGCTGTTTGCCAGAATCTGCCGGACAGGTATGCTTGTCCAGTTATCGGGCAGTTTCCCGCGCTGCGAAACAGACACGATATTAATTTTTGAACCGGAAGCCGCGTTGATTTCCGGTATTTCAAATATATCAGGTTCATTAAATTTGCTTGCCAGTTCGACAGGCAAATCTATGTTGATTTGAGCGGCGGAAAAATCGACCGGCAATAATTCTTCCGGTAAAAGCAGCGTATCGCCTTGAATGAATAATGCCTTTTTAATCAAAATATCCTCCAGGAAAATCATACTAAAAATTCTATTGTTATTCAATGTTTTATCTTATATATTATAAATATGAATAGCATGAATTATCTGGAAATGCTGCCTTTAAGCGGAATCGCGAAGTATTCCAAAGGTCATTCAAGCGAAAGCGTTCCGTTTACAGGATTCGCCAGGGCGCACCCGTCAGATAAAACCAAGCTAATCCTTGTATACGATCCCTTTGGAAATGAATCTGTCGTGCTTGAATTCAAACTGGACGACATTCTCTTTGTTGAAGAAGTTCCTTCCGTTATTACAGAAGAAGGCGAAGGCATTCCGCTTGTAAAGCTTAGGGTAAAGCGTGGAGCTGTCGGAGTGATTCTTGAGCCGTTTGAAGTGGGCGATCCGGTTCAATTTACAGGCAAAGTGCACGCCATAAAAGAACGCTTCCGCGGCGAATCGCCGGGAGCTATGGAAAACAGGTCTAAGGCAAATTTATAACTGACATGGAAACATCCTCACGTTTGATACGTCAGCCGATGTTTATCGATTCTGACGGCGAAAATGTTCAATGTAAATTATGCCCGAATAATTGTAAAATAAAAAACGGCACATTCGGCGCATGCGGAGTCAGGGGAAACAAAAACGGCAAAGGCATAATTCCTTTTTACGGATTTATTTCCGCGCTTGCGCTCGATCCAATCGAAAAAAAACCGCTTTTTCATTTTAAACCGGGAACAAAAATTTTATCCGCTGGTTTTGCCGGCTGTAACTTCCGTTGTCCTTTTTGCCAGAACTGGTCTATTTCGCAGAACACGGATATTAACGGCGGCTATATGCAGCCAGGCGAAATTATTTCCGCCGCGCTGAAACGGGACAGCCCGTCAATCGCCTACACATATTCAGAGCCGCTAATCCATGCAGAGTATGTTCTTGACTGTATGGAGCTTGCCCGAAGGCACGGCATCGCCAATGTGCTTGTGACAAACGGCTGTATTAACAAAGAAGCGGCCGAAGCCATATTAAAATTTACCGATGCCGCAAACGTTGATCTAAAAAGTTTTAACAGTAAAACATATAAAAATCTTTTAAACGGCGATTTGCAGACTGTTCTTGATTTTATCAGGCTTTGTGATAAAACCGGCGTTCATATTGAAGTTACAACATTGGTAGTTCCTGATTTAAACGATTTTGACGAAGAACTTGACGCTGTTATTGATTTTATCGCGTCTGTAAATAAAGATATTCCGCTGCACTTTACCGCCTACCACCCTGATTACCGCTGGAACGCTCCGCCGACTGATCCCGCTTTTCTAAAAAACGCCGCGAAAAAAGCCGGAAAAAAATTAACATATGTGCATACAGGCAATATTTAAAATAAAACTTTTATTATTTACCCACTTGACTAGCCGCAAAAATTTTATAAAATTTTTTTATAATGAAAAATAATAATAATAAATCTATACAATTTTACGACAAGTACGGTCCTTACGCGCTTGTCGCAGGCGGCTCCGACGGATTGGGCGCCGCTTTCGCGTATGCTTTGGCCCGCAGGGGAATGAACCTTGTGCTTATGGCGCGCGAAAGGGAGCGGCTTGAAAACACCGCCAAAGAAATCAGGGAAAAATATTCTGTCGATGTAACCGCGGTTGTGTCTGATCTTGCGGATTTTGAAAACGCGAAGAGTCTTCTTTCCGCTGTTTTGTCCGAAGATCAAAAAATTTCGATTGGTCTGCTTGTTTACAACGCCGCCTTCGCGCCAATTTCGCTGTTTGAAAACACAAGCGAAGAGCATCTGGCTCTTGCCGCCGCTGTCAATGTAAAAGCGCCGCTTTTGCTTTCCAAATTTTTATCTGAAAATATGATTAAAAGAAAACGCGGCGGAATTATTTTGATGTCGTCTCTCGCCGGCGCGCAGGGCAGCCCGAAGCTTGCCGCGTATGCTGCGACAAAAGCGTTTAACGCGATACTTGCGGAAGGGCTGTGGAAAGAATTAAAACCGCACGGCATTGATGTTCTTGGATGCTGCGCCGGCGCGATACTTACCCCGGGTTATGAACAATCGCAGTTTAAACAAAATGCGGATAATAGTAAATCAAAATCAGCATTAAAACCTGCGCCCGGCACAATGGAAGCCAAAGATGTAGCTGAAAAAACTTTAACGGCTCTGGGCAGGGGGCCGGTTGTAATTCCCGGCGCGGTTAATAAAATCGGCAGATTTGTGCTGACGCGCATATTATCAAGAAAAGCCGCAATTGGTATAATGTCAAAGAATACCGGAAGCTTATCATAAAATTTTAAGGAGTTTATTATGGACATCAGCCTGCTGATCCCTGGTTTTATAACTACAATTATCGCTTACGCGGGTATAACTTTTTTACATATAATTTTTCCTGTTAAAAAAATCAATGGTTATGTGAAACATGAAAAAACAGGCGAAATATTAAAGTACCGGATTAACGGAATAATTGTTCTTCCCGCAAGCATTCTTATCTGGTGGTGTCTTGGATATTTTGATATTGTTCCGTATGACTGGCTTTATCAGATCAGATGGCCGGGGCTTATCTGCGCTGTTGTAGTCGGGTTAATTTTTTCTTTTATTCTTGTATTAAAAGCGCCTTCTACCGGCAAACCTTTCCCTGCCGATTTCTGGTTAGGCAGAATCTGGAATCCGCAGATTGGAAACGGTTTTATCGACGCGAAGATGTGGCTTTATCTTATCGGGGCTGTTATGCTTCAGCTTAACACTCTATCCTTTACCGCGCATCATCTTCAAACGCAGGAAGCAGTCAACATTGGCTTTCTGCTCGGCGCCGCGATGACATCATGGTTTTGCTGGGATTATTTGATTTTTGAAAAAGTTCATCTTTACACCTATGATCTTTTCGCGGAAAGAGTTGGTTTTAAACTTGGATTCGGATGTCTTACATTCTATCCTTATTTTTACGCCATTCCGTTATGGTGCACTGTAAATCTTCCGAATCCGGGTCATCCGCTTTGGCTTACAGTTCTTTTCGCGGCGGTTTTTCTTTTTGGATGGATATTCACGCGCGGCGCGAATCTTCAAAAATATGTTTTTAAGAAAACGCCTGAAAAAAGATTTTTATGGATGAAGCCCGAAGTCCTGACTGACGGCAATCATCGTCTTCTTGTCAGCGGATACTGGGGCGCGAGCCGCCATATTAATTACATGGGCGAGATCATTCAGGCTGTCGCAATCGCGGTTGCCGCGGGTTACCCCGGCGTCTGGCAGGTTTGGCTGTATCCTGTTTATTACATCGGACTGCTTTTTTCGCGTCAGGCTGATGATGATAAAATCTGTAAAATAAAATATGGTGAACTTTGGGATGCATACAAAAAGAAAGTTAAGTATAAAATTATTCCTTTTATCTATTGATTCGATATATTGCCACAAATTATCTTTGGCTGTAAACTTACAATATGGTTAGGGGTATTTTTTTAGCGGGAAATGAATCTGCGCTTAGCAGAGCTGTTGAAGCTGAAACCATCAACAGAGTGGAACAGTATACCGCCGCTTTTATACCAAACAGACTCTCCGGTTCGCCCAAAAATATTCCCCCTGAAGTAAGCCAGCGCCTGTCTCTTGACTGGAACCCGTCGAGTCCCATTTCCGCGAGAACTCTTGTGCTTGCCGCCGAGAACAGGCTGGAACGCATCGATGAAGCTGTGCTAATCTGTTCGCCTCCTTCAATTCGAAGCAGCGCCGGATCGCTCCCGCTTTCCGATATCGAAATAATGGTTAACGATCACATAAAGGGCTGGTTTTTTTTAGTAAAGGAAATCGCGGCGTTATTTTCTTCCAAAAAGAGCGGGACGCTTGCTCTTGTTTATACTGATATTTCAGGTTCGGGTAAAGACGATGCCGCCGATGTTCTAGGCCCTTCAGCTCTTGCGTCCTTCCGCGCCCTTACGCAGGGCTTGCTTGCGGCTGCGCACAGCGAGCCTTATGTCACGATGGGTTTTTCCACAACAGACGCGGGAAACGAAGCGTCATTCGCGTCTTTCATTTTTAAATCGCTTGATGATATAACAAAACGTTCTAAAGGAAAACATTTTAAACACGGTAAGTTCAGTTTTTTCAGATAAAACTGCGGCGCGGAAATATATTTTTGTAAGATACAGGTGATTAAATTGAAAACGATTTTTGTTGTTGACGATAATAATGTTAATCTGCTGGCCGCCGATGAAGCGCTGTCTCCGCATTACCGCGTGTTTACCCTGCCTTCCGCCGCGAGCATGTTTGAAATTCTGGAAGATATTATTCCCGATTTAATCCTTCTTGATATTTTAATGCCCGATACTGACGGATTTGAAACGCTTAAAATTTTAAAAGCAAACAGCAAGTGGGTGCTGATTCCTGTAATTTTTCTGACCAGCCGGAACGACGCCGCAACCGAATCCATCGGGCTTGATCTCGGCGCGGTGGATTTTATTTCCAAGCCTTTTTCAAGGCCGGTTTTGCTTAACAGGATAAAAGTGCATATGAACATTGAAGATATAATCCTTGAGCGCACAACCAGATTAAAGAAAATAAAAAACGGCATTGTATTTGTTTTATCCAGCATGGTTGAAAACCGCGACAAAATGACAACAAAACATATAGATCGCCTGACAAGATACATCAAAATATTTTTAGACAAGATGCTGGAGAAAAAAGTTTATTATGACGAAGTAAGCAAGTGGGACATGGAGATGCTTATTTCTTCCGCGCGCATGCACGATGTAGGTAAAATTATTATAACTGATATTATTTTAAATAAGCCGGGAAAACTTACAACGGATGAATATGATACGATTAAAACACATTCTCTTGCGGGCGAAAAAATTATTAACGATATAATTGCGAAAGCCGGCGATGATGTTTTCCTGCAGTACGCGAAGGCGTTCGCGGCTTATCATCAGGAAAGATGGGACGGTTCCGGTTATCCGTACGGGCTTAAGGGGACGGATATTCCGCTGCAGGGGCGTATCATGGCGCTTGCCGATGTTTATGACGCGCTCATTTCTGACAGATCATATAAGCCGGCGTTTCCACATACGCAGGCTGTCGATATAATTAAAAACGGAAGCGGAACGCATTTTGATCCCGAACTTGTTAAAATATTTCTTGAAAACGATCTCGAGTTCTGGGATGCCAGGCTTGAACGCTAAAAATTTCCTGAATCTATTTTTCAAAAATAGATTTTTTTATTTTTCGAATAAGGCTGATTTTTGCAAGCGGGATGCTTACGGTTTCCTGCTTGTCCTGAATGTTTAAAGGCGCCGCGGTGTTAATGACAAGAATTAAATCGTTTCCTTTTTTTTCCAGCGCGCGCGGTATGCCGAAAATTCTTTCTTCTTTTCCTTTAAACGACCAGACAACTTCAACCGAAGAAGCCGCGGCAATGGCGTGTTTGGCTATGTTTTGTTTTCCTGCGTAATCAAGAAGGCGCGCTTCCAGCTTTTCGTAGCGGATTTCTGCGTCTTTTAGCTGCTCTTCGCATAAAATAAGCCGCCTGTCTATTCTCGCGGTTAATTCTGCTTTTTCCGTGCTGCCAATCTTCATTTTTTCAAGCACAGATAGATACTTGTTTTTCAGTTCGCAGGAATTATCGCCGTTAAACGCAGCGTATCCGCCTTGAGTTTCTTTTTTTTTGTTTCCATGCTGCGAAGCGTTATCTGAATAAAAGCTGACAGGCTGCATTGTAAAATCGGCATGCTCGCTGCGCAATGAAGGAAAATAATTTCCGGAAGACAAAGCTTTTTTTTCTTTTTGCGGGAGACGCCGCGCTATAATATCGATCCCGGCTTTTTGTAATGCGTCCGCCGCATCTTCCGCTGCGCCGTCATTTAATAAATATATCCCCGGAGCCGGCGTTTCAATAATTAAATCTGACAGCGGATAAGTCTCTGTCAGATAACGCTGGTTTTCCGACAGCTTCAGAATTACGCCGCTTTGCAATGAAACTTCGCTGTAACGCTGTTCCCAGTTTTTCAGGTTCCAGATTAATGTTTCGTCTTTTTTCCTGCCCGAAAGCCTTGTAAGCAGTTCAATAATATCATCGGCTTTAATATTGCTGTCAAACGCGCGCACGGCTGAATCTCTGTCAAGTTCAAAACGGGCGACAGAGCTTCCGGGAACAGCGCCTGTTTCGCAGATATTTAAAACGGACGCAAGGCTGATTGCGTCTGAAAAATTAATTTCAGGATACATTAATATTGACGAGCCTGTTTCGATTACGATTACAGGGGCTTTATTGGTTTTTGTTTTATTTTGTGCAAGTTCTCCCGCCTGTATAACATCATTTGTATTTTTTATTATAAGACCGGTTTTTTCCAGAGTTTCGAATAACATTTCCGTGTTTACGGTTATTCCTGTTTTTGATTTTAAAATTTCGGCGATTCTGATTAATGTTTGTTCATGATACATGGCTTCAGGTTTCAGCGAGTCCAAAAAAACACTGATAAAATTTACAATTTCCCGAATCCTTGATCTGAAAAGCGGCGGTAAAAAATCAAAAGGCGCTGTTAGTTCGCTGTAAACCATCATTGCCGCGGCGAAATATTCCATGCGTTCGCGCGCTGAAATAAGGCTGAAGTCGTTAAAATATTTATTATCTGGAACTAGAATATTTTCTTCAGCGTAAAAAAGACCCAGAATTTGAAGTACGCCGAGTATATCTTCAAGATCAAGCTGCGGGAAGAGATTCCTTCCCTCATCAATAATACGTTTGCGTATAACGCCTTCCGGTCTGTAAAATGTCATTCCGCGTCTGCATATAAATGAATAAAGCGATGCCAGTATTAAATCATTTATTACAATTGAATTTTCGCCGCGCTTATAATTTTTTACTACCGCTTCAGGAAACAGTTCCGCGGTACAGGCGGAAAAAGGGATTAATACAGGTTTTAAAACCGGATTTAGCGCGATGCGTTTTGTTTCTGCAGCGCTGTACTGCGAAACAGACCGCGGCTTTTCTTCTGTGAACCTGTAAAGTATAAAACGCTCTTCAAGATTAACAAGCAAATCCTGAAGCTGCGCGTAACTGTATTCGCCTGCAAAAAAGTTTTCAAGCTGCTGCGGAACAGGTTCGCCGAAGAGCGTAATAGCCGCGATGATTTTCGCGTCTGTACTGTCAATATATGACGAGATTGATTTTTGCACGTCTTCGCGAAGCAGGAATTTTTCAAGATCGTTCAGCAGCTGCTGTTTATTAAAAGGCGTTTTGATTTTTCCGAAGACGCAGCGCAGCAATTCAAAAAATGAATTATCCGGCATTTTCATTATCGCGTCTTTCCAGAAATCCGCGGAACGGCATGTTTCGTTTGTCATTTAACGTCCCATTTCTGAATCGAGTATTTATATCCCTGTTCTGTAAGAAATTTCTGGCGGTTAGCCGCGAATTCTTCTTCCGCCGTGTATCCTGAAACCAGCGAAAAAAACCACGCGTTGCGGTTTGCGCCGTTTCCTTTCGGCCGCAGAATTCTTCCAAGCCTCTGGGCTTCCTCCTGCCGCGATCCGAAGGAGCCTGAAACCTGAACCGCCATGCTCGCGTCAGGAAGATCGATCGCGAAATTCGCCACTTTCGATACAACTATTACGCGCACTTCGCCGCGTTTAAAACTGTTGTAAATAATTTCCCTTTGGCTGTTAGGTGTTTTTCCCGTAATAAGCGGCGCGTCAAGAAGTTTTGCAAGCGAATTAAGCTGCGAAAGATACTGGCCGATAACAAGAATCTGATCTTCAGGATGATTTTCTATCAGCTGAATAACAATATTTTCTTTTAACGGATTTTCCGCCGCTATCCTGTATTTTTCCCTGGGTGCCGCGACCGCGTAAGGAATTTTCAGCTCCTGCGGAAGATCGATCCTGATTTCCGTGCAGAGAGCTTCGGCAATCCATCCCTTTCCTTCAAGGTCTTTCCAGGGAACATCGTAACGCTTCGGGCCTACAAGGCTGAAGACCGCATCTTCTTCCCCGTCTTCGCGGATTAATGTCGCGGTAAGTCCGAGCCGCCTTACCGCCTGAAGCTCAGCTGTTACGCGAAACACAGGAGCCGGCAGCATATGAACTTCATCGTAAATGACAAGCCCCCACGCTCTTTCGCGGAACAGCCTGAAGTGGGGAAAGGCGCCGGCTCTGTCGGGTCTCCACGAAATTATCTGATATGTCGCGACAGTAACAGGCGCGACAGATTTGTTGTCGCCTGAATATTCGGCGATTTGCTCTTTTGTTAATTCTGTTTTATCTATAAGTTCTTCGATCCATTGATGAACAGCCGCGACATTTGTCGTTAAAATCAGCGTATTTGTTTTTAACATCGACATTATAAGCATACCGACAATTGTTTTTCCCGATCCGCAGGGAAGCACCACAACGCCGTAGCCTGTCCCGGGTTTTCCCGAGCCAATCACGGAACGCGCCGCTGTTATCTGATAATCCCGCGGAACAAACGGCCTTCCTGAAAAACATTTTTCGCGCATATTTATTTCTAGATAATCGCCGTCAGCAAGCGGCGCTTCATCCTGAACAGGCCAGCCGATTCTTATAAGTTCGCGCTTGACAGTTCCCCTGTCAATCAAAGAAAGTGAAAATCCGTCCGCTTCGTCAAAAAGAAGATAATCTTTCAGCGCTTTAAGTTCTCCGATTTCGATCATCGTGGCTTTGTCGTCAGCGCGCAGTATCAGCCTTTCAGGATCATTTTTATCCGCCGACATTTTTATTTTCCCGTAACGCGACATAAGCAGCGAAAAATTTTCAGTAATTCCGTGCGGTATTTCATAGCGGCTGAATTTTTTTAAAACATTTGTAACATCATGCGGCGTTAAACCGGCGCTTGCGGCGTTCCAGAGCGAAAGGGGTGTTATGCGATACGTGTGAATATGCTCAGGCGATTTTTCCAGTTCCGCAAACGGAATAATTGCTTCCCTTGCGGCTTCCGCAGTTTCGCAGTGGACATCAAGCAGCAGGGTTCTGTCGCTTTGAACGATCAAAGCGTTTTCATTTACCGGTTGCGTCTTTCTTCCTCTGTTTTA